>OLQB01000627.1_pt1 | contig 27282 bp, 32 predicted proteins | sample 1672681 | NCBI WGS metagenome assembly OLQB01 (sample SAMEA3136713, study PRJEB25190) | human gut metagenome | reverse complement strand
TAACTGCTATTGACAGCTTTTATATTTATTCATTTATCGGTGAATAGTAACGAAAGCTGTGGGTGAAAAATGTTTATAAATGAAAAATTAAATTTTTTTCATAGCAAAAAGCAAGCCAAAGCTTGCTTCATATTATTCAACATTTGAGATATGTGGCAGTACATCCTTTGGAATTAAACACTTATAGGAATTATCCTGTAGTCTAGTTTTCAATTCAGCTTTTGCTTTTTCAATCATTTCAGGATTTTGAGACAGTGTTTTTGCGGCATCAAACAATACATCACCCGCAAGCATACAGCCTTTATATGCAATACTGCTCTTACCTTGTGCAACCCATTGCCAGCTATGTGCACTTGCACCAATGGAATAACATGCAGTATTAATTTGTGCAGTAGGAACACACCAGGAAACGTCACCTACATCTGTAGAGCCCATTTCACAAACATCAGAGTGATTTGTTTCAATGAAATAATCATTGATTGGTCTTTCTTTGATGTTTTGAATAACTTTCTGCTGATCCTTTGCAAACTGTGGAATATCACTGAGTACATTCTTGATATCAAATGTATCTTTGAAAGACTGGGCATAAGCTAATTCTTCATCTGTATAGTCGTTTTTGTAAAAAATAAAAACGTCTGGTAAGAGATGTGATTGAACAAAATACATGAACAAACAAAGCGCCTCTTCTTTTAGAAGGAGTGTTATGAATGTTATTCATAACCCCACGGAACATATTTACCAATATGCTTCGTTCGGCGATGATTACCTTTCACTTGTTTCTTTGCCCGTCGGCTCCACAAGATACTCATTTGCATCGCTACCTCTTGTTTTGATTTTTACGTGTTATATTTTTGCATGAGAAAAAGAGATATACAGAAAATCCTTTCATTTTAATAGAAGAAAAGCTATAACAGATGTACTGCTATAGCTTTATGGATCTAGAAGTGTCCGCCACTAGAGTGCATTCCCCCACTGCTAGAGAAACTGCTTCCTCCAGGTGAGGAATCGTTGTCATCATGTTTTGGAATTGGAGCTCTTGTGACAGATTCATACAGGAACATATCACGGCTGTTTGTTAAATGCACGCCATTGCCTGGTACGTAGGAATGTGCTGTTGTTGCGATGGCTTTTGTTTTGTGCTTGCTTTTTTGTGCGAGCACTGTGATGAGTGCAATGATTGGTGGCAAGCCGAATGTGATGCCTTTTTTGATTGGTGTGGAATCTGCAGGTTCATCATAGTTGCTTCCATAATGTTCGCCATTTTCACTGTAGTATGCCATTAAGCCATCCGCTTCTTTGATGTAATCGCGAATTGCTGAATAGTAATCGTGCTCATAGAGACCGCTGCGTGCAGCTGAATCCATGATATCCATGCCATCTAAAGAGAACATAGGCTGTTTATCACAATAAGGAATATAAACCTGGTAAGAACCACCTTTTGAACATTGTGTAATCAGTAGTAATACACCATTGTCAGTATCACCATATCCTAAACTTTCATCTGTATAGTATTGTTCAATGAAGTTTGTCATATCATCATATGACTGTTCTGTTGGATCTTCGATAATTCTTGCGTAAACTCCGAATTCATACTGGTCTGCAATTTGTGCAGCATATGCATTTAATTCATCTATTTCTTCTTGAGAAAGTGCACCATAGGTATCTTCTACATATACATCACTGGATGCATGGATTGGTGTAAAAGGAATCAAGAGAAAGAGTGCGATCAATAAAATCATGTTTCTAATTGTTTTCATAAATCTCACGCTCCCATCACTTGAAATAAGATGACATACAGTAAAGCAATACCAATGACTGTAATCAAGAGGAATCGTAGAATCATCTTTGTTTTATCGATTGGCAAATCATCACCAATCATCTTTCCTGTCTGACCATTCATAGCGAACAAGTAATTCTTGCCTTGATATTGTGTAGATAACAGCCATACTGGCAGGAATGCGTAGTGAACTGTACCTGGTGTAATTGTTGTATTTGTTTTATCAGATACATATGTCTGATATCCAGTGACTGTTTCTTCTAAAAGAGAAATCGTTGTATTTTTAATTCTCTGATTAACTCTTTCTGCATCTTCTTCTATCGATACGTCATATTTATCAGCTAAATAGCCAGGCAAATATGACATCTGGAATGGAACAAGATCTTTGTAGTCAAATGGTTCAATAGAATCCATGAAATCATCTGGCATCTTGGAAGAACCATCAGCAGGTACTTTCTGAAATTCAACAGTTCCATCTCTTTCAATACGGAAATGGCGTGTTGTTGTGACGATTTCATCATCTGTTTCGTAAGAGGAAGAAGTTGTTGCTGATCCTCTTAAGTGTGCATCTACGGTACCGTCATACAGCCAGAATGGCACGTATACACCTTTGATTTCTTCAATGTGGTTGCTTTCTGTGAATGCTTTTGGCAGGAATGGTTTTCCTTTGTAGAAGTTCTTTAATTCTTTGACGGCATCTTCTTTGATCAGTTTAAAAGGAATGACGTAATCTGGCTTTAAAGAGCCTTCAAACTGTGCAGGAACTACTGTTGGATTTCCACAATATGGACATCTTGTTGCGGCAGTGTTTGCATCAGAAATGAGTTGTGCACCACAGCTTGGGCAGTTGTATGCACGCATGTTTTTTGCTTCTTCTTCATTCCATTGCAGAAGTTCTGCATTTTCTTGCTGTTTCTTTTCAGCATCTACGGAAATTGCTTCCTGGTTTTTCTCGAAAAAGACTTTATCAATTTCATCCACTGTAAATGTAGAACCACAGCTATCACATTTTAGCTTGGATGAAACGGGATCAAATCTTAATGGTCCATTACAATTGGGACACTGATAATTCGTTAATTGTTCTGGCATAGAATAATCCTTTCTATCTTGTCAGTGCTTTTGAAAGTATAAGCAAAATAATGAAAAGGGCGATGGAAGAAAGACCTAAAAGAATGCTAATCAAATTATTGGATTGCAGCTGTCGTTTATATCTTTCCTGATCAATGTTTTTCATATCTTTTTTTACATGAAAAGGTCCGGAATCCGGACCTTTTGTTAAATCATTATGCCGGTTTCTTTTCTCCGCAGTTGTTGCAGAAGTTACCAGTATTTTCTGTGTTGCATTTTGGGCAGATCCACTTTGCGTTTGCTGGATTTGCTTCACCACAGTTCGTGCAGAATTTACCAGTATTCGCTGTTCCACACTTTGGACATGTCCATCCAGCTGCAGGAGTTACTGGAGCTGCAGGTTGTGCTGGCTGTGCAGGCTGCTGGTTGAGTAATACGTTAGCATTCACACCACCGCTTGCCTGTGCTGCATTAAGTCCTACAAAGCCCATTGCTGCGCCATTTGCATTATTTGCGGCATCTCTCATTGCCTGTGCCTGTGCACCGACGATAGCAGCACCTGCTAGATTTGCATTTGTATATGCAGCATCTTTTTGCATCTGCTTGATCATCTTTTCGTCTTCTTCATCAGCCTTGATAGAAGAAATACCGAAGGATACGATTTCAATACCTCTTTGGTCTCTCCATTTCTTGGATAGTTCGTCATTTAGTGCTTCTGCTAGTTCTAGTGTGTGTGCAGGAATTTCTGAGTAACGAACACCTGCAGCGCCGATTCTAGCGAATGCTGGCTGTAAAGCTGTTAATAATTCAGAACGCATCTGATCTTCGATATCAGAAATTTTGTATACTTCTGATACATTGGAACAAACGTTTGTGTAGAAAAGGATTGGATCAGAAATCTTGATGGAATATTCACCAAAAGCCTTGAGAGAGATGTCTAAGTCAATCCCTGCTCTTTGATCAAGAACTCTGAATGGAACAGGGGAAGCTGTTCCGTACTTCATACCTGGAATTTCCTTTGTGTTGAAGAAGTAAACTCTTTGATCTGTTCCTGTTTCTCCAGCAAATGTGATTCTCTTTCCAATTTGTGCGAATACGTCTTTTACAGAAGAGGAAAGGCTCTTGCCTGTAAAGATAGATGGTGCTGTTTTGGAGTCATATTTGTATTCCCCAGGTTCAGCACAGATATCAACGACTTTACCTTGTTCAACAATGACTAAGCATTGACCATCAGCAACCGCAATGACAGATCCATCAGAAATGATATTGTCATTTCCACGGTTAGCACCGAAACCTGATGTCTTCTTATGACCTTTTACACAAATTGTATCGGCAGGAATTGCATCACAATAGAAATACTCTTTCCACTGATCGCTAAGTGTGCTACCTGCTGCATTAAGCGTAGTTAAAATTAGTCCCATATTATTTTCCTGTCTGTAGTGTAAGTGAACACTATCTTTTGTTAATTCCATTGTAGCTGAAAATAGACTGGAAAACTATTAATTTATATGAAAAGTTGCATGAAAATGAAAAACAGCTTCCAAACTAGGAAGCTGAGTTGAAACGATATCCGCGTTTCCAGAAAGAATCTAAGATTTTTTCGGAGTGAGAACTTTCCAGTTTTTCACGAATATGGCAAATATGAACACATATAATTGAACGACAGCGAAATGGTTCTTCTTTCCATACATTTTCATAGATTTCTTCTGCAGTATGGATTTCATCTGGGTGATCCATCAGAAATGATAGAATACCAAATTCTTTAGATGTAAGCTGTTTTTCTGTGCCGTCTTTTAAGACTGTGTTATTTGTATTGTTGAGTGAAAGGTTCATTGTTTTACCTCCTTTAAATATTCATCGAGTGTGTAAGTTTGATAATTATCTGTTTCGTAATCGTAGTATTCTATTTGGATTGTTCCAGTTTTTGCAAGCTGTTTGAGTTCTTCTATTGTGAATACATCTTTTGTCTGATAGGAGCAGGAAGCTAGATCTTTGTTTTGAATTGTGTTACTGATGTAGAGGTCTGCACCTTTATCGTAATAGGATTGTGAAGTTGTAAACCATAGATCAATTGCCTGCTTTCTATATGCTTCTAGGATAGATACAGCCTGTTTGTATTGTTCTGTGTCTAATTGGTCTGCTGGAATATCAATATTGATGGATAAGTTGATGGAATGATTCGCATCCATATCTTTAGAAGAAAGATCTTTATTTAAGTTGTGCTCATTTATATAGTAGTTTATTTTTTCACCAGCGTTGAGTGGATACTGGTATGGTAAGGAAAATGCATGGTTCATAAAGATGAACTTTCCACAGCCAAATGTAATGAGTGCAGCTGAAACAAAGTAGAGAATATTCTTCCAGTAGAATTTGATCTTTCTTTTGTATACAAAGATAGAAATCAGATAGATGCAGAATAAGAGAATGTAAAGAAGAATGAAGGAATCAATCATATTGGATTTGATGATAGAAAAACCTAGATTGATAAGTGAAACAAGTAAATAGAAATTGATGATAAATGGATAGGAGAAGAATGTGTTAGAGACCTGTTCTGCGCGTTCTGTCTTTCTTTCTGCAAAGTTTTTCTTTAAGAGAAAGCATGCAATACATGTATAGATGACTAATACTGTGATCTGTAAATAGGAAACACTTGGAACAAAGCTCATTGCATCGTCAATGGACTGCACGATATTCTGAGAAATACTTGTGAAGTTGACAGCGACAATTGCAACTGGGGAAAATAGAATACCTTCTTCAAAAGATGACAACATGAATGGAATGAGCAATAGATCGCTGATGATTTCTGCGGTTAAGCTGATTGCAACGAAGATTGCGGAATACGCAGCTAACATTACAATTCCATCAAAGATGTTATTTGCAAATAGATAAATACAGGAATTGATGATGAGTAATGCAAGAATGCCTAATGCCATCATTGCATATGATGCGAAGAGTGAAGAAAAGAGAATTGTAGTGGAACGCATTGTGAATAACAATGCGAATATAGAAGTAATCGTATAGTAGCTGAAGATCAGTACAAATGAGAAGGTGATCGTTGTGATTAATAGTTCTTTACGATCAATTGGAAGTGAGAAATACATATCACAACTTCTTTTTCGGTGTACGAAGGAGAATAAGAAGACTGGCAGTGCAAAGCTCATGATGATAGATAGCACAAGAGAAGTTATTGTGGTAACTCTAAAGCAGTCAGCGGCTTCATTGCCAGGTGTTAAGAAAGAAGACATAGAAATCGCAATGAACATGATGCCAAAGAATACCCATGCAATGATCTTGCTTTTGAATAGATATTTGAAATAGTTCTTATTGATCATTAGATTTGCTCCTTCCTTCTAATTCATAGATAAATAATTCTTCAAAGTTGACTTGTAAAACATCTACAAGAATTGGATGCATTGCTTCAATTTGACTGAGAACTTCTTCCTGATTTCCTTTTGCGACGAGTTGATATACTCTGCCTTCATTTTCTAAATGAAGGATATTGAAATCGTTGAATGCATCTTTTTCAACTTCTTTTTCGAATACGATCTGGTATTTGTTGATGTTTTCCTTGGAATCGGATAAATCACCGTATTCAAGCATTCTTCCATCTTCCAGGATGCCAAAGGAATCGCAGATATCTTCTAATTCCTTTAGATTGTGTGAGGAAATAATAACTGTCAGATGTTCATCTTCAATTAAATCGGCTAATGCCTGTTTGAATTTATAACGAATGAGTGGTTCTAGACCATCATATGCTTCATCTAATAATAAGAGTTTTGGCTCTGTGGATAATGCAAATAGCAGGGCAACTCGTCTTTTGTTGCCTTTAGATAGATTCAGAATAGAATCTTTCTCATCTAATTCAAACATCTTTAAGAATTTCTGATATTTAGCTTCAGAGAAGTCATACATGGATTCATAGAGTTGTTTTACAGATTTGATTGTTGAGCCAATTGGGTAGAATTGTTCGTCAGAAACAAATGCAATTTCTTTACGGATCTTTGGATCATCATATGTATCACAGTCATTGAACAGAACACATCCCTGTTCAGGCTCATAGACCCCAGCAATGATGCGAAGCAGTGTGGATTTACCGGCACCGTTGATTCCGACGAGTCCAAAGATGGATCCATCTTGAATTTCTAGATCGAGTCCTTTGAGAACTTCTTTATTTCCAAAGTTTTTGTATAGCTTGTCAATTTTTAACATGTTGCATTCTCCTTATAGAGTATTTCAATGGCATCCATTAATTCTTGTTTCGGGATGCCTGAATCTTTGAGTGGCTGTAATACTTTTACGATTTGATTGGAATGAGATTGTTTGAGATCAATGTCTGAAACATAGACGCCTTTTTTAGGAATGTTATAAACATACCCATTTTTTTCTAATTCAATATATGCTTTGGATACTGTGTTTGGATTGATTCCGTTTTCTTGGGCGAGTTGACGTACACTTGGTAAACGATCTCCAGGAGCTAGCACGCCTGCCTGAATAAAACGCAGTATCTGGTTTTGTATTTGTTCAAAGATTGGTTCTTTGCTTTGCGTGTTGAGAAAAAACATTTGAACTCCTTTCTGTCTTATCTGTCTAAACTGTACTATCTGTACTAGTACAAGTCAATAGATATGACTGGAAATTAATAATTTTTAAAATACTGCTTGCGTATTTTATGAATCGTGATAAACTATTGTTGTTGCCTTAATAGCTCAGTCGGTAGAGCACCTGGCTGTTAACCAGGGTGTCACAGGTTCGAGTCCTGTTTAAGGCGCCATATCAAGAAGGATCTGGGAAGAAATTCCTGGGTCTTTTTTTTTGTATTTGTAAACAAAATAAGATATGGATTGTTCCATATCTTGTTGAAGGGAATATGTATATTGTTTAAAGTTTTCCTGTTGCGTCATACATTGCCCATTGTGCAATGTTAACTGCATGATCACCGATCTTTTCAAAGTATTTCGCTACCATTAATAGATTTAAGGCATATTCTACATTGGCATCTTTGGAAAACTTATCAATGAGTGTCTGCTTTGCGTTATTGAATGCAGTATCTACGATATCATCTGTATCAATGACACTTTGCGCAAGCACTGCATCTTTTGTGTTCAATGCTTTGATGGAGTCATATACCATACTTCTAGCAGCATTTGCCATTTCTTTCATATCTAGGATATCTACAGCTGTAGATACATGTTCAACTGCAACGATTTCAGCAATATCAGCCGCAACATCACCGATTCTTTCCAGATCATAGACGGCTTTTAAAGAGGCTGAGATTTTTCTGAGATCACTTGCTACTGGCTGCTGCTGCATAAGAAGCTTCAAGCAGATATTTTCAATTTCTCTTTCATCTCTACGAATCGTTCTTGTTCTAGAGATGACAGCTGCAGCTAGTTTTTCATTTCCTGTATTTAATGCATCAATTGTATCTGTAATAGAAGATAAGCATTTATCTCCCATTTGTGTCATGGATTCCTGTAACTGTTCTAATTGCGTATCAAAACGATTTCTCATATGTATCACCCAAACCTTCCTGTAATATAGTTTTCTGTTCTCTTATCCTTAGGTACGGAGAATATTTGATCTGTCTGTCCGTATTCTACTAAATCGCCGAGTAAGAAGAATGCAGTTTTATCAGAGATTCTAACTGCCTGCTGCATGTTATGGGTAACAATGACAACGGTATATTTCTTTTTGAGTTCTAATACGAGTTCTTCAATTTTTGATGTGGAAATAGGATCAAGTGCACTTGTTGGTTCATCCATCAAGATCACTTCTGGCTGACAAGCTAAAGCTCTAGCGATACATAGACGCTGCTGTTGACCGCCTGACATGCCAAGGGCGCTGGATTTGAGACGATCTTTGCATTCATCCCAGATTGCGGCATTCTTTAAAGAAGTTTCAACAATTTCATCTAACTGTGCTTTGTTTTTGATGCCATGTGTTCTAGGACCATAGGCAATATTGTCATAAATACTCATTGGGAATGGATTTGGTTTCTGGAATACCATGCCTACTTTCTTTCTTAAAAGGTTTACATCGACATTCTTTCCATAGATATTATTACCGTCTAGTAGAACGCTTCCTTCAATCCTGCATCCTTCTACAAGATCATTCATGCGGTTTAAGCATCTTAACAGTGTGGATTTACCACAGCCAGATGGACCGATGAAAGCAGTAATTTCATTTGGTTCAATTTCAATATTGATATTTTTTAAAGCTTTGAAATCTCCGTAATAGAGATCTAAGTCTTTGACACTGATTTTGCTCATGTTGTTCCTTTCTATGCCTGTGTGATCTTTTTGGCAATATATGCGGATAGTGCATTGATACCAACAACTAATACAAGCAATACGACAGCAGTTGCGTAAGCTTGATCCATATAGAGACCTTCACTTGCTAATAAATACATATGAATTGCTAATGTTCTGCCTGGTCTGAATAATCCTTCTGCAGCTTTTGCGACTGTTCCTGACGTATAGATCAAAGCAGCTGTTTCTCCAACGATTCTGCCAATGGCGAGGATAATGCCTGCCAGGATGCCTGGCATTGCAGCAGGCAGTACGATTTTAAATACAGTTCTTAATTTGCCTGCACCTAGTCCAAAAGATCCTTCACGATAGAGGTCTGGTACAGATTTTAATGCTTCTTCAGTCGTTCTCATGATGAGAGGAAGGATCATGATTGCTAGAGTGAATGCACCTGAGATAATGGAAAATCCCCAGCCTAATCGATTGACGAAGAATAACATGCCAAACAAGCCATAAATGATGGATGGAATACCTTGCAGTGTTTCTGTTGTCATTCTTACGATTTCTACAAGCTTGTTTCCTCTTTTGGCATATTCAACAAGGAAGATTGCTGAGAAGATACCAATAGGAACAGCGAGTAATAGAGATAACAATGTCATTACAACTGTATTGATCAATGCTGGAATGACAGATGCGTTATCGGATGTGTATTTGAGTGCAAATAAATCTAGATTGATATGTGGAATACCATTGATCAGGATATATGCAATCAAGAAAATCAATACTAGAAATGTGAGCGAAGCACAGAAGTAGATCAAGAATTTCAAGAATGCACTGCCTGGGTATTTTTGCTTTTCTAATGAATTATGCATGTTCTACTCCTTTCTTCTTGATAGCAGCAACGAATGCGTTAATGAGAAGTATGAATACGAATAGAACAACACCTGTAGCAATTAATGCTTCTCGATGTAATCCTGTAGCATATCCCATTTCCATAACAATATTGGCTGTCATTGTTCTAACGCCCTTGAAGATAGAAGATGGTATTTTTGTCTGGTTCCCCGCAATCATAACGACTGCCATTGTTTCACCGATTGCTCTGCCTATACCTAGTACAATTCCAGCAAGTACACCTGAAGCAGCTGCTGGAAGCATAACTTTGAAAATCGTTCTTTCTTTTGTTGCACCTTGTGCTAATGAACCTTCATAGTAGCTGTGTGGAACTGCTCTTAAAGCAGATTCGGATACCCCGATAATAGATGGGAGAATCATAATGCCTAAGATGATGGAAGCTGTTAAGATACAGTTTCCTTTTCCGTGAATATGCAGTGCTAGTTCCATGTTTCTAATCGCAGGGACAATGACGATGAGACCAAAGAATCCGTAGACAACAGAAGGAATACCGGCAAGTAATTCTGTTGCGGCTTTGAGTGGCTTATAGATCTTCTTTGGACAATAGTAAGTTAAGAAGACACTTGTCATGATGCCGACTGGAACACCAATCAAGAGTGCACCTGCAGTGACATAGAGACTGCCAACGATCATTGGCAGTATTCCATAGATATCATTGCCTGGTCTCCATAATGTTCCAAACAGGAATTTGAATAAACCAATTGCTTTAAATGTTGGGATACCACTGCTGAACAGGAAGATACAGATCAATGCAACTGCAGCAATAGAGAAGCATGCCGCAACAGCGAATACATATTTCATGAAGGATTCGAAAAATTCACTTTTTCTCATAAGACACCTTTCTTTTGAAAAAAGCTTTCTTCATGTGAAGAAAGCTTACGAATGAATCAATTACTTTACTTCATCCCAGGTTGTTGTATCGCCTGTATAGATGGACTTGATAGCATCAGAGCTGAGTTCATCTGTTGGATTTTCCTTGTTGACGATAACAGCGATACCATCTGTAGCGATAACAGTATTCTTTAGACCGGAGTCAAGTTCTTCCTGCTTGAGTTCACGGCTTGCCATACCAATGTCATAGCTTCCTTCTGCACAGCTTGTCATACCTGTTGTGGAATCAGATGTCTGTAAGTCAATAGAAGCATTTGGGTTTACCTTGTTGTAAGCTTCAATGAGCTTTTCCATTAATGGAGATACAGAAGAAGAACCACCAATAACGATATTTCCAGAAGGCTGTGTTCCTTCAAATGCCTTTGTATCATCTAATGCGATATAACCGTTATCTGTAACAATTTCTTGTCCTTCTGTACTTAAGATATATGCCATGAAGTCTTTTACAACTTCGTTACTTGGCTCACCATTTGTTGCAATGTTGAATGGACGGGATAGTTTGTACTGTCCAGCCTTGATTGCATCAGCTGTTGCTTCAGCACCATCAACCTTGACTGCCTTTACCTTGTCATTTAATGTTCCAAGAGATACATAACCAATTGCATATGGATCTGTTTCTACTGTTGTTAATACTACGGATGTGCTGTTTACTACCTGTGCATCATCTGTTGTCATATCAACTTTCTGATCACCCTGCTTTTCTTCTACACCTGTGAGTTCAATGAATGCGCCTCTTGTTCCTGACCCACTTTCTCTTGAGATGACTGTGATGTCATTTGATGAATCAAAATCTGAACCTGATGCATCAGATGCGCCTGTGGAAGCTGCAGGTGTGGATGAACATCCAGCGAGCATTGCCATGGCAATGAAACTTCCTAATATAGATTTTTTACTTAACATACCAATTTCTTTCCTCCTGCGGTACGTGAATAGAATAATTTTGAAATGTTAAACACGTATTCTTAGAAATGCAAAATATATGTAAAATAATTAAGGAAAAGTAAAATGAATGAGGAAGAAGTGTATGAATCGTTATTTAGAAGTGTTGAATGAATTATTTGATAAAGTTGTTATTGCATTGAATGATAAAGAAGGAAGAGCAGAAGTGCATGTTGTGGATCTTGTGAAGCAGGATGAAAATAAGTTGTGCTTTGATGTGGAAGAGGGCAGTACATTGTTTGATGCCTTGCGTGAACAGGGATATGTTTCTTTGATTGGTGTGAATGATCATGTGTCTATCAAAGTGAATGGATTTGTTTTGTGTGTTGGGGAATCGAATGTAAAGGGAAAGATGCTTTTTTGTATTGAAAAGGGAAAAGGTGAATTTAGAGATGAAATGAATCATGTGAATGAAGATTTCATCATTGAGGAAGAAATTGTTCCTGCTGGTGGGTATTATGTGAATGATGCATGTATTCTTTGTGGTACGTGTTATGCGGTTTGTCCAAAGCAGTGTATTGATACAGCAAAGGATCCGGTTGTGATTAATCAGAGTGATTGTATTCAGTGTGGGGAATGTGTGAAAGTATGTCCTGTACAGGCAATAGAAAAGAAGTGAGTTATTGAAGTAACTCACTTCTTTCAAAAGTTAATGTTTTTTCGTGGTACTGGTTTAAATCTGCATAAATTTTGAGCTGCAAAGATGGATTGTTTTTTTCTTTTGCAAAATCTAAGAAAAAATGAAGAATGACAGGGATATTATCGTATTCAGAGTGGCTTAATTTGGAAGAATAATATTGTTTGCATTCATGAATGAAATTGCTTGCATCATCAGCAATGCGATATTGGATTGCCAAAAGAAAGTGCGTGTTTTGTTCTGTTGAATATTTGATAGAAGTATTTATTGAAGCTATACATTCAGAGAAACGATTTAAATGATACAGACAAAATGGTAAAAACCATTGTGTATCTTCTGGGAGTTTATCAAGCACTGGTTCAATGGTTTGGATACATTCTTCATATTTTTGAGAAAGAATATAACTAAAGCTTAATGATTGAATTGTTGAAAATGTGTTGGAGCTGAGTGCATTGTTACCGAGTTCTAAAATTGATTTTAATTTCTTTTGTGCTTCTTCTTGTTCGCCTAATAAAATCAAACAGTTACTTTCAAATAGATCAATGTCAGATAGTCTTTTGTAATTGCTTTTCTCTCTCAGAATATTTTTCACTTTTTGACATGCCAGCAATGCTAAAGCAGGTTGATTCATTTCCCCCAAAATAGCAATTTCTTGAAATGCATTCATTGCGAAAACAATTGAATTACTAGAGCAATAAGAATATGAAAGAATTAAACATTCATGAGCTGTTTTTGCTTTTGAAATATCTCGTTTATAGAATAGAGCTAATAAACTGTAATAAACAGATTTCTCATAATCAGAAAGTGCATAACAATAACGATCAAGTAATAATTTGCACTCTGTTAATGCATTTGTATCGTTTGAAACACGTATATGATAAAAAAGTTTGAGAATTGTGTAAGTCAGGAAAGCATAGGAGCTTTCTTTTTTTGATGAAACTGCTTCACTAAGAATGTTGATTTCTTCTGCGCGTTGTTTTTGAAAGAGGAAAGTATAGGCAGAAGTTAACATTTTTTCTGCATCTTCTCTTAAAGAAATAGATTCATCAAAATTACATGAATAGTAACTATTGAGCTGATTGATGGTTCCTTCAGGGAAATGTCGATTCCCATGTTCGAGGTCAGACAAAAAGCCTTTGTTAAGATGAAGTGCTTTTGAAGCTTCAATTAAAGATAAATCTTTTGAAAGTCGCTGTTGCTTGAAATATGCTCCGGCAATGGAACGTAATAATTGATCATTATTGGAAGATGAATATGTGATAGAAAATGGCATGTTTATTACTCCTGTTAATAAGTATAAACCGTCAGGAAATGAATGAGATGTAAATTTCAGTGGTTAGTAAACATAAATGAAAATAATTCTGGGTTAACAGTGATAGAATGCATGAAGAATCATTCTGATGAAAAATGTAAAGAAAGATGAACTCGATATGAAAAAATGATGTGTCAATGCGTATTTGGTGAAAGTGAAAATTGAACTTTAAAGTTGATGGATCTATATTATTTTGAATGAAGGCGTTTTTATGAAAAGTGTACTTGTAAAATATCCGAAATTGAAGATTTATTATGTCATGGTTGGAGGATTATCTTTGATTTGTAGTGTGTTGCTTTTATATGCTACAAACGCAATGAGTACTTTAACTGCACATATAACAACAAACGGTCTCATCAATATACCCATTTATATTTATAAAGTTCTACTTCTTTTTCTATGTTTTCATTTTGTGGATCATGTTCTTTTTCGAAAAATGAAAAGTATGATTCAGGAATATTTGCACCAGCAAGTGTATTGTCAGTTAAGCGATAGATTGAATCGGCAAAAATTAAATGATTTTAATGAATCTGGTGATTTATATGCTTTGATACAAAGCGATGCGGAAGATAGTATTTCTTTTTTGTCGGATACTTTTATTGATATTATTTATCAATTAATTCGTTTGGCGATGGTTCTTGTGTATATTTTTGTAATAAATATTCAATTGTCTTGTTTTTACGTTTTATCAACAATTATATCAATTCTTGTTCAAAAGAAATTCTCTGCAAGTGTTTCTAAAGCAAATGAAGATACAAAACAAAAAGAAATCGCAATGAATACGATTTTGCAGAATGTAGTGAAAAATAGATTGGTCATAAAGATGAATGATGCGGATGCATTTGCGAAAGAATTATATGAAGATAAAGTGAATGCATATACAGATGCATATATGAATGTTGAAAGTAAAGCACTGCCATTTCGAATGATTGGAATTTTCTTTGGATTATTTCCAATTTTAAGTTTATGTGTCGCAGGAGTATACATGGTTCCAAAAGGTCTTGTATCTTTGCGTACTTTCTTATCAATCGAATATATTTGTAATTGTGTTGTATATGATCAGTTGCATTTTTCTGATTTCATTACAGAAAGTGCAAAAGCATTTGTCAGCGTAAAGAGAATTGCTGGTTTTGGTGAAAACGCTGATACTGATCGTGGACATACAAATCAAACAGGAGACATCGCGTTAGAACATGTTTCCTATCAATATCCAAATGTCAATAAATTGGCTTTGGATGATATATCTCTTCATGTTCCTTATGGAAGTAAAGTGGCAATTGTTGGTAAAAGTGGCTCTGGAAAATCAACATTGTTGAAAATGATTGCTTCATTTATTCAGCAGGATCAAGGTGTATGTGATATTCCTGAAGTGTCGTTTGTTGAACAGTTTCCATATTTGTTTACTGATAGTGTTAAAAATAACATCACATGCTGGAAAAAGTGCAAAGAAGATGAATATCAGCATATTTTACAGATTTGCAAGATAAACGAATTTCTTAATGATGATCAAATGATTCTTGAAAAGAATGCTTCGAATTTGAGTGGCGGACAGAAGCAAAGAATTGCCATAGCTAGAGCGTTGATGAATCATAAAAATGTATCGTTGTTTGATGAATCTTTTTCTGGAATTGATACAAAAAATGCGTTAGAAATACTGAAAAAAATAATTGAAGAATATAAGGATCAAACCATGATTTTTTCAATACATCAATTAGAACTGTTAGAAATGATGGATCAGATTGTTGTGATGGAAAATGGATCAATTGTTTTTGATGGAACGTATAGAGAATACGAGGCAAACTATGGAAAAGAGTAATTGGAAGGTGTTTGTTAGAACGCAATCATATTTAAAGCCGTATGTGGTACCTTATGTTTTCTTTGTGCTTGTATCTGGCTTGGGGCAGTTCTTAACATTTTCATCTGTTGGTGTGTTTTTGAAAGAAATAGTATTGATGGTTTCTTCAAGTACTTCAGATTTTACGATTCAAAAAGGAATTTTGAATTTATTTGCAACTTTTTGTTTTACATGTTTCATGGGATTTGGCATTTTGAATATAAAAAAGATAGAACAGAAAATTAGAGTAACTCTAAGAAAAGAAATGCTAAATGGCTATATACACAGCGATGAAAAAGAAGTGGAAAAGATTTCTGATGCTGAAGTGATGAATAGAATGTCGATGGATCTGACGAAAATGGTGGATCTTGTTGGGTGGATCATGGCAGGCAGTATCTATATGCCTGTAATATCAGGATTTCTTTCTGTGATTTATTTGTGCCATGTTGATTTTCGTATTGCTTTACTTTGTGTATTCATTAGTGTGATTGAGTATTATCTGCTTAGATTGTTTTCGAAAAAAAGAATGCTGACAATGCAAGGAATTACGCTTTCTAAAAATGAAATTGTCAATTTTTTGAATGAAGAAATTGATGGTGCAAAAGAAGTGAGAACATATGGATTATTGACAAAGTTTCGAGAATTGCTTGATCAAAAAATAGTGAAATTGAATCAATATGTTCGTCGTTATAATGCAATGAATGCTACGAGGCTGTTTGTTTCAATGTTTTATATTGAATGTATTGAAGAAGTTGTGCTGTTGATTGTTGGTGCATATCTTAGTTCAATTGGAGCCATTGTTTTTGCGAATATCATGATTGCGATTCAGCTATCTGATCAAATTAATCAAATGATTGTTGCATCTTCTGTTTTAAAAATGTTTGTTGATGAATATGCAATTCATGAAAAGAGAGTGTTTGAAATTATTGATCTAAAGCCGCAAATTGAAACAAGAAAAATTGATAAAGATTCTGTTTTGAGAATGGAACAAGTCTGCTTTTCTTATGATAAAAAAGAAGTTTTGCATGATATTTCTTTCGCAATTCAAAAAAATCAGAAAATTGGAATTGTTGGAGAAAGCGGCAGTGGTAAATCTACGATTATGAAATTGCTTCTTGGATTGTATAAGCCTTCCTTTGGTACAGTGAGCAAAATGCAAAATCTAAGTATTTCATATATGCCGCAAGATAGTTCCATGTTCTTTACGAGCGTTAAAAATAATATTGCACTATCATCTCAAGGATCTATGAAAAAAATTGAAGAATCCTCTTTAGATGCAGGTGCTAATGCTTTTATCGAGAAAAAAGAAGATGAATATGATTATGTCATTCAATCTGGAGAAGAAGGTTTTTCTGGTGGTGAATGTCAGCGAATATCTTTGGCAAGGATGTTTTATCAAGATGCTGATGTTTTTGTCTTAGACGAACCGACATCTGCGTTGGATGTCAAAACAGAAAAATCCATTCAAAATATCGTTGATAAGATTTCTGATAAAACAATTGTTGTGGTTACGCATAGATTATCTTTTGTGGAAAACTTTGACAGGATTTTCGTTGTAGATAATGGAAAAATTGTAGAAGAGGGTACACATCAACAACTGTTGGGTCAACAAGGTGTGTATGCAAGCATGTATAGAAAACAAAATGGTTCCTAAGGAACCGTTTTGCTTATAGATATTCAACAATTTCTTTCATGTCTTTTCTTTGTGTATGACGAATGGATGGTTCATCATCTGCGTATCCGATTGGCATTAACAATACAGGTTTCATTGTATCTGACAGCTGGAATGCCTGGGCTGTTTTTGTGTTAGGAAAGCGATTGACCCAACATGTTTCTAATCCTAGATCTGTTGCTTCTAACATGACATGTGATGCGACGATACTGCAGTCTTCTACACCTGAGTGGATACCTTCTTCATCAGGGTGTGTCCATTCTAAAGTTTCATCATATGCAAACATGAGTACGCATGGTGCATTGAATGCACATGGTGTGAGTGTAGAGATCTTTTCAAGAGCTTCTTTACTTTGTAGAACATAGATTTTGACTGGCTGATTATTTTTTGCGGTTGGTGCGATTCTTCCAGCTTCTAAAACCTGATCAAGTTTTTCTTTTTCAATTGGCTGATCTTTGTATTTTCTGGCGGAGTATCTTTTGTTTGCGAGTTCTAAAAATGTCATATATGTTATCTCCTTCATTGGTAATATCATACATCTTTGCTACTGAATTCAAATGGAAGATGTTTCAAAACCATCTGTCTGATGGATCTGTATGATCTTTTGTCTGCATTTGCCACAATCGGAACAGCCATTACATATCAGTCTAGAAGCACATGTAGCGCAGTTTTCTCTAAAATGTGGCTTGTATAAATCTTGTTGAGGGATTGGATTGTTAAATGCATCGTATAGATTCCACTGGATTGGTTTTCCTTGAAATGATAGATGAGATAGGTAAGCCTGCTTTGCCTGGAGTGGTTTACTTGGAATGTGATATGTTTTCCTGTCTTTTACGAATATATTGCCTGTTTCTATAAAACTGAATGTGATGTTATGTTTGAAGCAGGAATCATGTAGATCTTTGACCCATTCATAGTGGAGTGGGCGTGCACCGTCATAGTTTTCTCCACCGCAGATGACAAGTTCAATTTGATTGGCATCTAAATACGGTTCAATATTTACGTGTCCAATGAATGGCGCACACATGATACCTTTATGTTTCGCGGGAATAGATAAAAGAATCGGTATTCTTTCATCTGCTCTTTTTTGATTCTCACACGTTACATTGAGAATGACATTATCATATCCATCTTCCCAGTCTGAAGGTAAGTGGTTTTTGATTCTTTCTGCACGTTTTGTAAGAATATAGAACTTTACATCTTTTCGATATCGAATAATATCCCAGATGTTTTCTCTCCATGCATCTGCTTCTTCTAGAAAGAAATCAGATGTCATACATACACGGATGAGTTCTCCTGCCTGTACTTTAAAAGAACCATCTCTTTTCTTCTGCAAAGGATAGTTGAAGTTATTTGTCTGGGTGATCAGTGTACTATTGGCATCTCTAAGAGAATCTAAATAGTACATATAGCAATGGTCACAGCCTTCACTGTATTTTCTGCATCCGTGCCATGGATTCCATATATCATGCATGATGTTAATCTATCATGAAAAATGGAATATGAAAAATGGTTTGCTTGTTGGTATACTAGAAATATGTCAATGATATCGTTTTTAATAAAACCAGCATCTTCTTTATGTAATTTGAGATGCAAATATTGTTTCTATGCGGATGTGTAATGGAAGCAAATGGAGATGTGTATCCTTGTGATTTCTTTGTCCTGGATGAATATCGTTGTGGAAATATTTGTACAGATGCAATTGAAGATATGATACAAAGTGAAGTGGCAAAGAAATTTCTGCAGGAAGAAAAGAGAATGTGTTCTTTATGTAAAACATGCAGGTTTGTGCATATGTGTCATGGTAATTGTAAGAGAATGAATATATGTTATTTTAACAAATCCCGACAAGAAATTCCCCACTTTTAAGACTCGTAAGTGGCGGGATGAATTGTCATTGTTGCCTTGTTATAACACGTCAGTCGTAATATAATATTAGTATGGAAAACATAAGAAGCTTTGACACAAATAATCATTCAGTATTTCTGCTTCAGTATCATCTGATCATGTGTACTAAATACAGACGCAAAGTGATTGATGACAAGGTATCTCATAGACTCAAGGAAATGTTTCTGCATATTGCACCTTCATACAATATCACTCTGGAAGAATGGAATCATGACAGTGATCATGTGCATATTCTTTTCAGAGGTCAGCCAAATACTGAAATATCTAAATTCATAAATGCATATAAATCGGCCAGCAGCAGACTTATCAAAAAAGAATATCAGGATATCCGTAAATCATTGTGGAAAGAAATGTTCTGGTCACAGAGCTTCTGTCTGATAAGCACTGGTGGTGCGACAGCTGATGTAATCAGGCAGTACATTCAGACACAGGGTGACAGACATGACAGGCAAAGATAAAAAAGCAAATATCGCATTCAAATATCGTATCCTTCCTGACAGCAGACAGAAAGAGCTGTTTTCAAAGACATTCGGCTGCTGCAGAAAGATATGGAATCTTATGAAGGCTGACAGAGACAAGGCATATCAGGAAAACAGGAAGACTATCTATCCTACACCTGCACAGTACAAGACAGAGTATCCATTTCTTAAAGAAGTTGACAGTCTTGCCCTGGCAAATGTACAGCTGAATCAGAACAAGGCGTATAGAGAATTCTTCAAAGCCTGCAAAGAAAAAAAAGAAACTTCATGGCTTTCCAAAATACAAGTCTATCAAGAAGTCAAGACGTTCCTACACTACGAACAATCAGAATGGTACGATTTATCTTGGTGATGGCTTTATTCATCTTCCTAAGGCTGGAGATGTAAAAGCAGTGATCCATAGAAACCCTGAACCGGAATGGAAGCTGAAGTCTGCTTCTATTTCGCAGGAAAGAGATGGTACTTACTATTGTTCTGTACTTTATGAATATGACAGGAATATCAAACCTGCTGTTTTAGATAAAGACAATGCTGTCGGACTGGATTATAAATCGGATGGCCTGTATGTAGACAGTAATGGCAGCAGACCGGTATCACATAAATACTATCGTGAATCGCAGAAGAAGCTGGTCAAATTGCAGCGCAGACTCTCACGCAAGATCGGTTCTAAAAAAGGTGAAGAGAAATCTTCCAACTATGTGAAGCGGCTGATGAAAGTAAATAAACTGTATGCACATATATCGAATCAGAGAAAAGATTTTCTGCACAAGAAAAGTACTGAGATAGCCAATCAGTATGACATTGTATGTGTAGAAAATCTGAACATGAGATCGATGTCCAATAAGGGATTTGGAAATGGCAAGGCTACTATGGATAACGGGTATGGAGTATTTCTTAAGATGCTTGAATACAAGCTGGAGAATAGAGGAAAATACTTTATTAAAGTAGACAAGTTTTATCCATCCTCTCAGATGTGCTATGCATGTGGCGAGATTCATCCAGAAATGAAAGATCTGTCAAAAAGACATATCTACTGCCAATGTGGATATCACAATGACAGAGATCTGAATGCAGCAATGAACATAAAAAGAGAAGGCCTGAGAATGCTTGGTGTTCTCTGAAGAGTAAAAATCTAAAGGTAGGGCAGGAACTGTCCGAACCAGACGCCTGTGGATACTGTGTAAGACATGGAGATATGCATCTTTGATGTGTGTCTGCATGCAGTGGTAGATGAAGCAGGAAGCTCTGACCTCTAAGCGCAAGCGTCGTAGGTCATGAGCAGTTCACTGATACGTATTGTGGATACAAGGCATTTTTGGAATATATTGAAGAAAGAATGTTTGTGATTGCAAAAAGAATCAGAATAAATGGATGAAGTTGACTAGGTTGTCTGTCAGCTTCTTTTCTTTTGGATAGGCAAGATAGTATGGACGAATGAGTTTATGAGAAGCAATGCTGACTTGTGTGATTGTGTGGTTGTCGATTTCTTTTTCACACATGTTTTTAGGAAGAATCGTAATGCCAAAGCCACTTTGTACGGCGTGAATGAGGGCGAGTGTACTTCTGCTTTGCCATAGTGTATCGACATGAATATGATTCTTTTCAAAGAATGCATCTAAGTATTGTCTAAGTGCAGAACCTTGTTCACGATGCAGAAATGGCATGCCATTGAGTGAAGATAATGGAATCTCTTTTTGAGATGCAAATGGGTGATCATTTGCAACAAGCAAGACAAGTTCATCCTGATAGAAAGGAATGGCTACAACTTCATCTGAAGAAATTTTGTTTTCAATAAAAGCGATATCAATTGCATTATGCAATAGATCTTGATAAATGCTTTCTCCATTGCTGACGATGACTTCAATACGAATGGATGGATATTGCTTAGAGTATTGTTTGATATATTTTGGGAGCAGGGTATTTGACATTGTAACGGTAGAACCAATACGTATTTTTTCATTATGTGTAAGCATTGCCTGTTGTAGACTGCTGTAGCTGTTGATGACTCTTAATGCATATGTGTATAGAATGTCTGCAGATGGTGTTGGCAGTAGTTTGTGATGATATCTTTCAAATAAAGTGATGTGATATTCTTCTTCTAGATCTTTGATGCATCGAGAGACAGATGGTTGTGAACAGTAGTATTGTTTTGCGGTTTCTGTGATGTTTCTTGTGGTATAGACAGAAATGAATAGTTCTAGTGCGTGAATGGTTGCCATATGTCCTCCATAAATAAAATGATATGAAATCATAAATATAATAGCATTTTATTTATATTTGTGACAGGTATATACTAACGTCGCTTGTATAGGAGGGAAAAGATGGAAAAGAAAATTTCTTATGGAAAATTGTTTATAGAAATGTTAAAGATATCCACATTTACATTTGGTGGTGGATTTGTCATTATTGGCATGATGCAGAAGAAATTCTGTGATGAATTGCATTGGGTTTCTGATGGAGAAGTATTGGATATGACGGCAATTGCGCAATCTGCGCCAGGTGCATTGGCAGTCAACAGTGCAATTATATTTGGCTATCGTATGGGTGGCGTCAAAGGTGTGCTTGTTTCTACACTTGCGACGATATTGCCTCCAATTGTGATTATTTCTGTTATTTGTAATATTTATGATGCATTTTCAACAAATAAGATCATTCAGATTGCTTTACAGGTGATGAGAGCTGGTGTTGCGGCAGTTATCATGGATGTTGTACTAGATTTAGGGGGAAAAGTGTTTGAAGCAAAAGACTGGATCAATATTTGTTTGATGATTGCGGCATTTGTTGCTTCCTGGATCTTTAAAGTGAGTTCAATTACATTGATTCTATTATTCTTGTGCTTAGGGGTTGCGAGATACTTTATTGATAGAAAGAAGGTGCAGGCATGATTTATTTTCAGTTGTTTTTCGTGTATCTTCAAATTGGTGCATTTGCGTTTGGTGGCGGATATGCGGCGATGCCTTTGATCCAATCTTTAGTGGTAGAAGGAAAAGGCTGGCTTACAATGGCTGAGTTTGCGGATCTGACAACGATTGCGGAAATGACGCCAGGACCAATTGCGGTCAACTCTGCAACGTTCGTTGGACAGAAGATGGCTGGCTTGCCAGGGGCAGTTATTTGTACACTTGGCTGTATTTTGCCATCATTGATCATTGTTTTGATTCTTGCGTATTTATATACAAAATTTTCTAATCTAGATATTGTGAAGAAAGTACTGGGACAGATGCGTCCTGCAGTTGTGGCAATGATTGCTTCTGCTGGTATGGGAATCTTGTTGATGGGATTGTTTGGAACATCTACATTTTCTGAAATTCAATTTTCTTCTTTGCGTTTCATTGAACTTTGTGTGTTTATTGCTTGCTTTGTTTTACTGCGCATGAAAAAAGCAGGACCGATCCAGATTATTTTCTTGAGTGCGATTGTGGGCACAATTCTGTATTGTGTAATATAAGAAAATCACCTCGTTGCTGATGAATCAGTGGGAGGTGATTTTTTTGTTGGCTAAAAAAACAAAGATAGTCTTGGGGGCAGGCAAAGCTTTAGCGGAGAGATAATGAAAAATAAATCCTTCTTGCGTATAATTTCGTGTGTGGTCTGCAAACTACAAACGAAAATACAAAAGGAGGATTTATAATGTCAAATATACTAATGACTTACACAGTTTATCACACACGAAATGGAATTGTAAGTATCATGTGGTGTTTGCACCAAAGTACAGAAGAAAAGCATTTTATGATGCAAGAAGGATTGAAGTAGGGAAAATACTTCGAGATTTATGTGATTGGAAAGGTGTAACGATCATAGAAGCGGAAGTGTGTATAGATCATGTGCATATGCTGTTGGAAATACCACCTAAAATGAGTGTGTCAGCTTTTATGGGATATTTGAAAGGGAGAAGCAGTCAAATAATATATGAAAGATGGGCAAATGCAAGATTTAAATATAGGAATCGCGAATTCTGGTGCCGAGGCTATTATGTGGATACAGTAGGAAAAAATACGAAAAAGATCCAGGAATATATTCAAAATCAGCTGAAGGAAGATCAAATAGCCGAGCAGTTAGAATTAGAGATAGAAGATCCGTTTACGGGAAATAGAAAATAAATGTACGCCGCAGACCACATTAAGCGCTGTAAGGCGCAACTTTGAGAGCAGGGCTATGCCCGAAACTGAAAAACCACCGGCTAGGCCGGTGGATATTTATATTCAAATACAATAGTTTTAAGTATACATTTTTTCAATTTCTTTAAAGCTATATTAGCAAAATAGTAAGATTTTTAGCACTGTACGAATATACGGACAGTAACAATGGGGCAACAGCACTATAATGTCATCACATTCAAGGAGATGACATTATGAAAGATACTGAGTTCATTTACTATTACAACAGCTTAGATCAATTCGCAAAGGATAAAATTGATAAACAGATAATCGATTTGACAAATGCCAAGAAAGAATCAAGAAATCATTGTATCAAGGAACGTTCAAATTGTAGTACGGTTGATTCTAGAGTAACAAGAAACGCCAATAGTGGAAAATAATGCTGAAGTGCTACTTCTGTCATAGCCATTTCACTTATGACCATGGTCAGCTTACACACTATTCCTATTAGGGCGATTCTAAGTGGAATCAGCTTATCGTAGACACTTTTTCCCAAGTATCAAAAGAATCAGCAGCAAATATTGTATATCAGCTTATATACAGTTGGATGTGTGTAGGAAGCTGCAGCAAATGCTTGAAAAATGATTGTAGATACAGTAGTCTCTGGAAAAATAGAACTGGATGAAAAGTATGTGTTTAAAATATGTTGATCTACTCAGTTGTAAAATGTCCCGAATAGTATGTAATATTTGGGACAAAAGGAAATAGGCAACGCAGATGAAGGTACAATTTTTGTGAATGAACTCTGATTTTGCGGATATTGCTAATCAGGAAACGGACAGACGAACACGGAACAGATTAACACAGGCTGGTAGGCTCTGCAGAATACTTAAAGGTGTCTACAAAAAAACCGAAGTATAGTAAGCTGCTTTGTGAATATGTAGCGGCTGATCCAGATGATGTCTTTGATAATGGTACTTTAAACCCTACCTGTTTGCAGGCAGAACATTTAACAGCTTCTATTCTTAATGAATTGGATAATTCATCATAATATGCCTGATCTATATCACTATTGACGCAATCATCATATGCAATTATCATAATATTGTTTTTAGGGAATAGAGGTTAGAGACAGACTGGGGAGTTTATATCGTGCCTCTATTTTTTTATTCCCATCTCCTTGTTTTTAGTTATACAAAAAATGCAGATAATTAGACTATTCTTCAGTCTTTTCTCTGCATCGGTTTTCATCTGATTTGAATATATTATTGGATTTCTGCGTTTTTAATTTGATGTTCTACAGTCAGAAAATACTTATAGTGTGTTCTTTTTGTTTTTGTAAAGTCGTTCAAAAAAGTTGGGGTTTACATAGAAAAGTCCCTTAAAAAAGTTACACTTTATACGAGAAAGTCCCTTGAAAAATATGAACTTCAAAGTAGAATGTAGTTAGAAGCAGGTACATATATGTTGAAAAGAAAAATAGAAGAAAAATTGTTGCAATGGAAAAATACGAGCGAAAGAAAACCATTAATTATAAAAGGATGCAGACAATGTGGAAAAACATATTCTGTAATGAAATTTGCGAAAGATAATTATGAACATGTTGTGTATTTGAACTTTTTTGAAAATCCGGATTATAATTCGATTTTTTCTGGATCGTTAGATGTGGAAAATATAACGATGATGATTTCTGCGTTGCTTGGTCAAAAGGCTGTGTTTAAAGCTGGGAAAACAATATTGATTTTGGATGAAATCCAAGAATGTGCACAAGCACGAACTGCATTGAAATTCTTTAGAATCGATGGACGTTATGATGTCATTGGAACAGGTTCTTTACTTGGGGTGAAAGGTTATGGGGAACAACCTAAGTCGATTCCTGTTGGCTCAGAAACAACGTTACATATGAATCCTTTGGATTTTGAAGAGTTTCTATGGGCAAATGGAATATCTGAAGCAATCATATCAATTTTAAGGAAATCACTGGAAGATGAAACTGTGATTCCTGAAGCGTTGCATCAAAGATTAAAGGAATTATTGTTGCAATATACAGTTGTTGGCGGAATGCCTGAAGTTGTGAGTGCGTTTGTGGCTAGGAAGCAAATGAATGAGGTACTTCAATTACAAAGAGATATTGTTAGATCGTATGAAGATGATATGGTGAAATATGCGCAGGGAAGAGATAAATCTAAAATTCAAGAATGTTTTCAATCAATTCCTAGACAATTGGCAAAAGAAAATAAGAAATTTCAATATTCTTTGATTCAAAAAAAAGCAACCGCAAAATCATTTATTGGCAGTTTGCAATGGATTGAAGATGCTGGGATTATTACAAGATGTCATAATCTTTCTTTGACAGAACTTCCATTAGACGGAAATGCAATTGAAGAAATATTCAAAGTATATATGTGTGATACTGGTTTGTTTGTAAGTATGCTGGAAGATGGTACACAATTTGTTATTCTGCAAGGAAATCTTTATGGGTATAAAGGTGCAATATTTGAAAATCTTGTCGCGGATATATTTTATAAAATGGGAAGAAAACTATACTACTATCGTAAAGATTCCGGACTGGAAATTGACTTTGTAATTCGCTATAAAGGGGAATGTACACTTGTTGAAGTGAAGGCTACAACAGGAAATACAAAGAGCACAAAAACAATATTGAAACATCCTGAGAAATATCATGTGAAACAGGTGATCAAGCTAGGTGATTACAATGTTGGAAGAAGTGAGCAAATATTAACACTTCCAACATATATGGCATTTTTGCTGACGAGTGTGTAAATTTCATCTTTGACAGTTCAAAAAGGGAAAACAGTCCGAAAATGGCTTATTTATGCCAAATTCTGACTGCTTTTGTTTTGCGCCGATATTACGTAATTTATTGTCTCTGCTTTGTAAGTTTGGTGATATTTCTGATGTTGCTCTTTGTCATGATCTGATAGTCTGTATTGAATCCAAATATTTCATGAAGCTCACCAGTAAGGTCAGTTCTTGTATAGGAAGGCTGATATCCCGTTCCTGGGATGATATGTAATTCCATTTTTCTTAGTGCTGTTATGATCTTTTCTGCTGTGTATTTTTCTTTCAGCTTTTTCAAGTATCCGATAGATCATCAGTGACAGATAGCAGATTAGAAAATGTGCCTGTATTCTGTCTTCTCTGGAAAGATATACAGGTCTTGCCTGAAATTCTGTTTTCATGATTCTGAAAGATTCTTCAATCTCCCATCTCTGTTCACTTTGGCTTTTATGTATTCTCTGAAATCATCGGCCTCTTCGATCTCGATGAAGAAGTTTGTGCATTAAAAAGTCTAAATAAAAGAATCTATACTATCAATACTAATTGAGTCGAGCTTCTTAAAATTACACAAAAGCAATAAAGGAAAATGGAGAGTGGAGAGCATTAATCAAAAACGCTTAAAAATATTCCAAACATTCTCTTTAAACGTTGTACAAGAGTTTGCGGATTTATCGAAAGTTTAGCCCCTATACCTTAAATCTAAGGT
>OLQB01000625.1_pt1 | contig 27314 bp, 50 predicted proteins | sample 1672681 | NCBI WGS metagenome assembly OLQB01 (sample SAMEA3136713, study PRJEB25190) | human gut metagenome | reverse complement strand
AAAATTCTCCTTAACATAGCGATTAATGGGGGGGTGTATATAGAAAAATATTTTTATTTTCTTTTCACAATCACTTTAACTTAATAGCAAGCCATACTAATAGCCATAGCAATACGAACACTGGGTTGATAGCCAACAACAATAACAACAATGCTATACGTGGACTGATGAACAACATAATAATAAATAATAATATAATCATTTGCTTCTCCCTTATCGTATAGAGCAGTAGGGACTCGAACCCTACACCATATTACTCTAACAGCTGTCTTGTATAGTTGCACCAAGCTTAGCACTTCGTCTATGGACTATACACCACTAACACAACAAAGGGAGTCGCACCCTCATCTTCTCTTTGCAGAGCTGTAATACTATTATACTATGCTGTGTTATTATATGCTTTCAGCTTATGTTACCTACGACATATAATAAAATAAAGGAGAACACGAACAGCAGGAATCGAACCCACGTTTACAGGTTTGGAATCTGTAGCATTACCACTATACTATGCTCGCAATATGCAAAGGGCTGTTAGTTTCTAGTACTCATTTAACTAAGGCATTCCCGTCACCTTGCACCCTATGCTTGGCTGTTAACTCTATAACATTTAAGTACCGTCAATCAGCACACCACGTTTAATATTCCAGCTACTACCAATAAGATAGATGTAAACACACTCAATGCAATAGCTAGATAGTCATGGCGATAATACCACTCCTTAAAGTTGGTAACTGAACCCACACCATATAAAATACCAAGAATAATCAAGGCAATATTAATTACAATCATTTACTTATCCTGACTTTCTACATAGAGTAAGATACAAAAGGCGTCAGCTTGGTCATCATTGATATCATCATCAGGTACTATGTTATAGCTCTTGAGTATCTCAATACTTTGTTCTTTTCTTGCTTTGCTTTTACCTTTAATAAGATGATAACCGCACCATTTAGAATTTGGTATATCAACATACCCAATGTTATGACGGTTACGCATGACTCCTAAGAATGAACCGTTAGCTCTAATCAATGAGATGTTACCCTTAGACTTGAACGTGATGATAGGTTCTTCAATATAAATAAAACAATCAAATAAGTTATAATGCTCAATGACTTCTGTTATCCCGTCAGCAATTAGTTTTGCACGTTCCAAAGGGTCTTTGCTTTTACCACCAGCTATTGAACCAACTACATACTCACTTGTTAAAGGGTTACGAAACGCATAACCAGTATTAGATGTACTGAAGTCAATTGCTAAGGCTTTGCTCATAAATCAGAACTCAATTCAATATAAAGTTCTTTGCTTAGTTCGCCAATATCAAATAAGTGTTTAACATAATGTTCGTATTCAATCGGAGTCAATACTTCTTTTTGTGCTAAAATATGCTCTTTGTTCATTTCTTTATTCTCCCTTAAAAATTAAAGCTGTATCAAGATTAATCAAACCACATTCAACAGCATTAAGTAAGAACTCGTTAAAGTCAACTTTTGACAATGTTTCTTGCTTAAATAATAGCTGTTCTTCTGTCATTTGCTTTCCTCTCTTAACTTCTTTATATAGTATAACATATCCACTTTTTGGAGTAGTGTTATCCTCTGTTATGTAAGATATGATTGACTTTGTAGGCATTCTATGTTATACTCTTTATAGGAGGTAACTATGGCTAGAGATAAATATTTGATGTACTTACGACAGCAGGAATACAAGAAACGTATTAAACTTAAAGTAGCTAATACAAGAGCTAGAATGAACAGAGAGTATATGAATCAGCCAGAAGTAGATAAGGAAACATTAGAACTATGGAACAATCAGCCAGCAATACATTTTGATTTAGGAGAAAATAAATAAATTATATTAAAAAAAGAAATTAGCGCCTTAGCGCTTTTGTTTTACGCTTAACCGCAATTTGACTAGAAGTGGCAGAAATTAAGCTCATTGAGTGTCCTGTTTGTAAAGTATGGTATCAGTAAGCACAATGTCTTTATTGTTTGTAAGATTTCTAAAGGAATTCCGGAGTGTTTGATAAACATTTTATCTTGTACTGGAATTGTAATTAAATTTTCGGTATCAGCACCTATTGGTAAAGAAAACGAAACAAATGCTTATAAACCGCGTAGTTATCAACAAAATAGGGATAAAAAACTTAGTAAATGTCTTGAATATTAAAAAATGCAATATGGTATAATAGAAGTGTAGAAAAAAAGGAGCTACAAACTAATGGAAGATAAAGAATTTTTGATTAAAAAAGTAGAATTATTAGAATCAGCAGTAAAACAAATGGCAGTAATTCAATACGAGCTAAGCAAAAAGCTAGGAGAATTAGAGGGAACAGAATATTTTACATAACATATGATAACTCAAAGTGTAAAATGTGATATGTTAAAATATAAGTATCTAATATTTGACAAGCGAAAATGTCTATGTTATTATTATCTATGTAATTGAATAGTTAGTTGCTGAATGACTTGTGACTAATGTAAATAGAGAATTCAATATTGAATAAAGTTGAACATATCGAAAGTCATTCATAATCTTACGCTTGAGGGTCAGGATAGTTGCTTAAAACCTAGACTCAATTGAAAATGTGATTACTTTACAAATAGCCTAGAGCGTAGCATGAAATAAAAGATTATGAGTTCCATAAGTGTCGTGAACAGAAACACTTCGTGACGCGTAGAAGTCTGACAGAGTTATTTATAGAAAAGTTTTGAAATTAAGTAGTCTTTTCTTTTAACTTGCTGGGATTATACGACACGATAAGGGCATAAGGGCTATGCAAAAAAGTAGCACATAATAGATTTAATGTTTGACAAAGGAGAACATATGAAAAACAAATAACAGTGATTTATGATGATGAAAACGGAGAAAATAGATGTTTCATTTAAGGCTTGACTTTTCAAGTCTTTTTTGATATTATATACTAAAGGAGAAATAAATGACTAGCCTATTTGATAAAGTACAGACAGCTAAGCACTTAAAAGAGCGTGAAGACTTAATAAATTTAAAAGATGACTGGCTTATTGATACTTTAATGCCAAGTTCACAAGCTGGAATACTTGTAGCACCGTTTAAGTCTTTTAAAAGCTCTCTAGCAATGCACATGGCTTTGATGGTATCGCAAGGGTTACCTTTTTTTGGTTATGATACAAAGCGGAGCAAGACACTATACATCGACAATGAGGACACGGACAGAGAACTAAACAAAAGGCTTAGAAATAAAGACACTGCACCAGAAGACTTGCATTTCTTAACAGGTGGCGAGTTTATGCTTGATGATTCGCACCACATGAATTTATTGTATGAGTACATCAAAGAAAATGATATCAAGTTCGTTATTTTAGACAACCTTATGACAATGCTAAGAAATGGCGATATTATCTACGGTAAAGACTTTGAACCAATGCTTAGAAGAATTACACGCTTGAAGTTGCTCTTTCAAGATGTAACATTTTTACTGGTGGCTCATGCAAATAAATCAGCTTATGCAAACTCAATGGACGATAAAGCCTATATGGTAAAGCCTAGTGACGCCTTAGGTGGTTCTACTCTTACAGCTTGGGCGGAGTTTATGTTGATGTTAAGCCCTAAACGTGGAAAGCATAACGACTTCTCTAAGTTATCAGTAAAAGCGCGTGGATATCAGTTTGATGATGATTTGAATTTTTCTTATGTTGATTCAGTATTTACTTGTGTCAATAAATCAAAAAAAGAGCCTGATAGCGAACTAGTGAAAAAAGTAAAGGCTGAAACTCCGTTAGAGACGACTAAGGAATCAGCACAGGCTTTTTTAGACTTAGCTAAAGAACAAGGAAAAGTAACAGAAAATGAGTGACAAAAAATACGTTGTTTATTACCATGAAAAAGTAAATGAATACTTCTATGACTATTATTCAAGGTTTAACATGAATGAACAATATTCAAAACCTGTTTTATATAGTGATGAATTTGAATTAATAGAGAGAGCAAAAAATGAACTCAATGAACGACTACAAGAACAAAGCTATTAATTTACACGCTGAAGTGCATGGCTGGCTATATCGTGCATTAGAAGAAATGATAAAAGCAGAATGGTACAATGATGAACTTTTCAAAGTATGGCTTGGTCGTGCTGAATTTCTAGTCAGACAGTCAAAGAAATTGTATACAGCTTGCGAAGACGATTATTCTAAACGTGCATTGATTAGGGCTTTGCAATTAAAAGTAGAAATAAATGAAAAAATATCATCTAATACTTGATAATAGTAAATAATTTTGGTATAATTGTATATATAGAAATAAAGGAGAACTAACTAAATGAAATCAACGAGGTCGAAGCCAATAAATTATGATAACATCTTTTGAATCACTAGCTGAAAGGCGGTTGATAACTCTTAATTATCACAAAAAGGATAGTCAGCAGTATATCAACAGCTTAAATTATTTTGAATATGCTAGAATGTACTTCGAGAAAAATGGCTTTCCTGATGATAACAGGCGAGTTTATCAAAGTGGCAAGCGAAAAGGTCAAAAAGTTGGCTGGTCTGACAAAGAGGAAAAACAGCAAAAAGAAGATATTAGAGAGTTCATTTATGGAAAGCAATTACAAAAGTTTAAAAGCAAGAGAAAAAGCTAGTAAACATTATGCTAGAGGCGTCAGGAAGCTATCTAAAGAGCTTGAAGAGATGAATGTGACAAAGTATAGGGCAGAACCTAACGAGTGCTTATATGGCTTAATAAATGACTTGTGGAACTACTGGGACGAAGGTTGGATCCTGCCTATGCTTAAATATAATATCGAAATTACAAGGCAAGGCGATGTATTCACTGTGGAAAGGGGAGAAAATGAGCGAAGTTGAAACTTTTGTTAAAATTGAGGGTTTTGAAAAATATGAAGTATCTAATCTAGGCAAAGTTAGAAATATAAAAAGCAGTATAGTGCTTAAACCTTGGATTACTAAAGATGGATATTTAAGGCATTGCTTATATAAACATAATAAAAGGAAAAATCTGCTCCTGCACAGAATTATAGCAACTGCTTTTATAGACAACCCTGGAAAAAAGCCTCAAGTTAATCACATTGATGAAAATAAGTTAAATAACGATTTAAGTAATCTCGAATGGTGCACTGTAAGAGAAAACGCCATACATGGCACTAGAGTGAAAAGGGTTGCTGAAAAACTCTCCCAAAAAGTTATTCAATTAGACTTGAATGATAATATATTAAATGTATTTAAATCAATGAGACAAGCAGAACGAGAAACAGGGATTGATGCAACTAGTATAAGTGCATGTTGCAATGGAAAAAGAAAAAGTGCGGGTGGATATAAGTGGAGGAGAAAATGAGCGTATACGAAAAATTAAGTATCATTAATGTTAATGATAAAAAGAGTAAAAAGAATAATCTTGACTATCTGAGTTGGGCATTTGCTTGGGCAGAAGTAAAAAAAGTATATCCTGAAGCCAACAGTAAAGTTTATGAAAATGAACAAGGGTTAAATTATCACACAGACGGTCACACAGCTTGGGTTAAGGTTGGTATGACTATTGAGGGCTTAGAACACATTGAGTATCTACCCGTGATGGACTATCGTAACCAATCTATCCCAGTTGAAAAAATTACTTCAATGGACGTAAATAAAGCCATTCAACGCGGACTAGTTAAAGCAATTGCTCGTCATGGTTTAGGACTATATATCTACGCAAACGAAGACCTACCCGACTTGACAGAAGAGCAGAAAGAACTTGAAGCAGAAAAGCAACGACTTCGTGAGATCCAGCCAGCACTAAAACGAGCTGAAGAACTTGGATATCCTAATATGGAACTACTTAAAACAAAGACAAAAAAAGAAATCTTTGATATCATGACAATTTGGAAAGCAACAGAGGGAAAATAATAAATGGCAATCATTACAGTTACAGCACAAGCGAACGAAAAAAATACACGTACAGTAAGCACAGCAAAAGGCGACAAGAAAATTATTTCTGTTCCATTGTTTGAAAAAGAAAAGGGATCTAATGTAAAAGTCGCGTACGGTTCGGCGTTCTTGCCTGACTTCATTCAATTAGGAGACACCGTAACGGTCAGTGGACGTGTACAAGCTAAGGAATCAGGCGAATACGTAAATTATAACTTTGTTTTTCCTACTGTTGAAAAAGTGTTTATACCTAATGATAACAATAGTCAATCACAAGCTAAACAGGACTTATTTGGTGGTTCTGAACCGATTGAAGTAAATACGGAAGATCTTCCTTTTTGATAGAAAGTCGGCTTCATGTACACAGCAGAAGAAAAAGAGAAAATTATCGACATCGTGGATAAGATGAGCTTACTAAGACAAGACTTTGATGGAGCTTTCGCTTGGATCAAGGAAAACGTATCAATGCCATTTGACTTTGACGAAGAACAGCAATTTATATCAGACTTGAAGCATTTAGTGAAAATTAACGCTTTGAAGTTTGGTAAAATATATGAAGGAGTATTAAATTGACAACATTAAGAGAGCTACACAAAAAACTTAAAATCAAACAAACGCTTGACAACTACGTACGAAACACAAATAAAAAATACAAGTATAATCTTGTAGCTGATGAAATTCTTGGTGAGGGACTGGCTAAACTGATTGAGCTTAATACACAGGGCAAACTTGGAAGACATGCACAGCAGATTGCTTACATTAACCATAATTTGAGTTTACAGCGACAAAAGGAGCAACTGGAACAAGCTAACGAACGACTTGCTAAACGTGCTGAGAAGGCCCAAAAATTGCTTGATACGGAACTTCTAAAAGATAGCTACATCGAAACACTTGAAATGTTTAGTAAATTCAATTCAGCAAAACAATATAATATGTGGGACGACCCAGAAACTCCAACTAAAGTGATTGAGTTCATGGAAAAGAACGGAGTTAAACAAGGGAAATGGCTACGTCCTGAAGGAGTCGACGCTTGGTTCAAAGAACGAATCATCTGGTTCAAGAATAAATTGAAAGAGGCTTAAATGGTTGAAAAGTTTATATTGCACCCTATTGAAAAAGAACCAATAATTGAAAAAGAACTAAGAGAAAAAATGGAAGCATTTGACGGAAGTATAGAAAGTTATATAATTGCTGGTAAATGGCTTCAAAAAAATGGATACAGAGTGCTAAGTGAACTTTATTGGCTTCCCCATATTTATAAAAAGTAAACAATAATATCATATAAAACTTTAGGCTTGACGGCTTAGAGTTTTTTTGATATAATGATTTCAATAAATGAAAGAGGTAATAACAATGGAATTAGTAGAATGCCAAACCTGTGGCGCTCACTCAATGACTAATGGTAAATGTGATTATTGCGGTAATCAATATGAAGTAAATGAAGACAAAATATTTTACGGTAATTCAACAGAAGATGATTCATCATTAGATGAGGATATAACTTTTCAAGAAACTCCTGCTGGTAAACTAATACTTAAAATCATGATCTACACTTTAGTTTCTATTGTTTGGTTTGCTGTAACTGTATTTATCCCACCGCTGTTTATAATAACAATTATTTTATTAGTGGTCTATAGCACTTTTCGCTTGATAATTAAAAGAAGATAGCTTATAATAGTATATAGAATAAGGAGAAATAAATGAGTATTGAATCAGTAGTTGGTAAAATTATTATAATAGCATTAGTTGGAATTGGACTATATGCTTTTTTTACATTAGTTGACCTGATTAAAACGAAAGGAAGAAAATAGATGAGTAAATACTTTAACGACAAAAGATATTGCCACTGCTTCGATATTCCAACGAGTGACGGCTTAGGAGTTTGCAAAGATTGTAGAGGATACACAAATATCTGTTATAGTTGCAGTCGCTGTTTGTATTGCTGGTTTACATCACAGGTTGAACTGTTTACCGAATATGATGAACCTAAGTTGCTGGAGCTTATAGAAAACTGGAATAAATTTTACCAAATTAGAAAGACAAGGAATCTTAATGCTTAGTTTAGACGAGAAGAAAATCAGAAAAGGTAAACCAATCGGACTGCCATACCAAGGAAGTAAGAAAAAGATAAGCAAGAAAATAGTTGAAATTATTTATGGTTAAGGGGAGTTAATGTTTGACAAAGTAAAATCAATTTGATAGAATGTAATTATGAAAGAGGTGAAGAGATGACGACTGAAGAAATAGTGCAAAACTATCAAGTGAAATTGTTAAAGATTATATTTAAAGAGATTGATAGCCTGATGAAGAAAAAAGAAAAGGCTGATATCAACGCACAAAAACTTGCTGAAAATGGGAATACAGTTAGAACATCAGCGCATTGGAAGTCATTAGGGAATGCAGAATTTTACATTAAAGAGATGTATGAAAAGTTTGACTCTTTAGCTGAAATTGATAGGCTATTCCATTGGTCAAGTCGTTTACATCAAGAACAGTTGCAATTTGTCAGTAAATACCCTAAAGTAATGGAAAAATACAGACAATCAAATTAAGGAGAACAAAATGAAAGATACAGTAAAAACTTTAATGATAGTTGCAGGTGTCGGCTTTACACTTATCGCTATTGTATGGCTGGCTATGATTGCAATTTTGAGTATTACATGGCTTGGAGGAATCATCTAATGAATTACGGTACAAATAAGCACTATGCCAATGAATATGGCGTGGAACTTAACGAATACTTGAAACATAATTTTAACTATGAAGAGCTTGTGGGCTGGTATACAATGCAGGTATTGAAGTATCTAGTAAGAGCAGGCAAGAAAGAGGGTGAAAGCTACGACAAAGACTATAAAAAAGCCTTAGACTATGCCAAAGAACTAGCTAACTTAAGTAACGAGAATGAGCTTACAGAGTACACTACTGACGATATTATGGGCTTTATACAAGAACTAGCTGATGATTTTGAACGCTGGGAAGGAATAAAATAATTAAAAATAGTTTATGCTTGACAGTATGAACTTTTTTTGATATAATCAATACATAGAGTTAAGAAAGAGAGAAAAACAATGAACGCACAATTAGAACGAGTATTAGAATCAACAATAGGTTTCCACGGTTATTATATATACAATAATATTGACATTGTTGAGAAACTATTAAACAAAGAAATTGATATCAAAGGAGTTAAAAAAGTGATAGCAGAACTTGAATGTCATAGTGAAGAATATAGTGATTTAACTTTAAAAGTATATGAATTAATAGGAAACGTCAGAGGATTCCACGAAGAATGTTATATACATCAATTAATTAAAAAAATTAAAGTTAATGTTTGACAGCATTGGCTTTTTTTTGATACAATTAGTTGTATAGAAATTAAGGAGATACAAATGGAAAAATACAATGTTAAATTAATGAACAACAAAAAAGGATATTTAAACTCTTTTAAAAACGAGCTAGGGGATAAGTTCCTCTTCCTAGGGTTTAAAGAAGAAAGAAATAACTTTAAATCAGAGTTTACAAAAGAAGAGATAAAAGCGATTGATGAAAGATACTTGGAATTTATTGAAGAGGTCTAAAGTTAATTCTTGACAAATATAAAGTATTTTGATAATATTGTTTTATAGAAAGGAGGTTAAATAGTGGCAATACAAAAAGCTATAAAGGTCGTAGCTTATAACCCTACAACGGAAGAAGAACTACACTTTAGTTGTAAGGCTCAATGTGCTAAGCATTTCGGGCTTAAAGCTAATACAGTCATCAGGTGGCTTGACAACGGTATGCCTGTAATTGAACTGCTGACAGACCTAGATAGAAACCAAGTGGAAATTGAAAAACAAAGTAAACTAAATGGCTTTGAATTATTTACGATTAAGGAGTGGTTAGATTATGTGTAAGAAACGCAAATACACAAAAATGGGCGCTTTATATTCAATAGTGAATGCCCAACATAACAAAAAGAAATCTGGCAAAGTGCCAGTTAGAGCTTATCACTGTAAGTGGTGTAATTTATATCATTTATCAAGTCAGCAAAGACTAAACATAAAGACAGGAGTAATTGGATAATGAAAGATGAATTTACATACTACATAGTATCTTGGATATTGGAAAAAGAAATTAAATCACGTAAGTTTTATGATAAAAAAGAGGCTTTAAAATGGAATGAATTGCTTCCAGAAGAACAAAGATATGAAGTTAAAAAGCATACAGAAATAATTGAGGTTATAGCATAATGACAAACGAAGAATTATATGAAAGAATCACTAGCGTACTAAAAGAGCAATGTATCGGAATGAATCAACTTGAGTTAAAAATTAAAGATGAGACAGGTACATGGCCTAAGTTACATACAACTAAATCACGCTTGAGTTTACCACATACCGTAGCATTCCCTTATCTTACTATGTTTTTCAATGATGATGAAATGCACGAGCTTACGCTTAAAAAAATGGATAGTGCAGGTTCTGGAGGAAAGGTTTTGGACTTATTAGATGAGTTATTGGCTAGCTTAAAGCCAAGCAAAGAATATCTATATAAGCAGCGATTGAAGCGTAAAATGCAAAGGGAGGCAATGAGATAATATTACACGAATACACAAGTAAAATAAATAGGTCAAAATATCCACGATCAACAGCACGAAAGATTGCCAATGACTTGAATAATAAAGACCCTTTCAATAATTATCTAATAATATTTGAGCTTGGTTCTAAAAGGTATATTATTGAAAAATTTGAAATTAAAGGAATGAATAGATGAAGCGTTACTATATAGAAGAAGAAGACGGCAAAGAGATTAAGCGAAAACTAACAACTTTTGCTAACGATGATTTAACACAGCTTTCAGATGATGAACTAGAAACATTATATTATGAATCATCTGCTCAATTTTTAGCTAAAGCAATGCACTTTATGAAGATTGAGAACGAGCTATTTTCAAGAAATAGTGTAACCGTAAGTGATGAAATTCTAATAAATGCTGGCAATAATATTATTGAAGCTATTAATCAGGTAAGCAATTAAAGCATAGAAAAGAACCTTACAATGAAAAAGAAGTGAAGAAAATTAAATATAAAGAAATATAAAAACAGCTATAAAGCTGTCTTTTTTTATTTTGAAGTGTTAGCTTTTCCAAACTCATCATCTAATTCTTTTTGATAAACTACATCTGTAATATCTGCCGTCTTTTGGAACGTCTTAAGTAAGCGTGTTGTTTTAATCCATCGAATAGTTACGCCGTCCGAAACATAAGCACGTTTAGTATCAACAGTATTAAATAAAATCATTTTCTTTTTTCCTTTTCCTTTGTTTGAGGCATTGCCATTAGATTGCCCTGTAAGACGTTTATTAAGTTCTGCGATAAAGTATGAGCGACAACTCTCTACCGTGCCACCGTGAGCTTCTACGGAACGTCTAGGGCAACTTGTGCTTGATAGTTCTTGATGTAACTTCACGGTATCATGATTAGGAGTTAGCCCCCATTGTTTCATGTACTTAGCTACGTCATCTAGTACCGCTTGCTCATTTCTCAAAAACTGGGGTAAATCTCCCTCTGATTGGCACACTTCCCAACTTGCATAATTTGCATTGCCGTATGAGTTAGCACAATGCCATGCCATATTTGAGAAGTCAGAAGCCTGTAATCGTCCGTCAGAAGCAATATAGACATGAGCAAAGCCATTTTCAGGGTCGTGATTAGGTAGCCAACCATTATAAAAACTAGTTTTAGCACCGTTTGAACCAGCGTCATTATGAATTACAACCCCAGTAGGGTTATAACCACGTACACCAGCATTAGTTATATTCATTCTTTTTTATCCTCCGTTTATTCTTCTTCTGCTTCTGGAATACTTACACCATTCTTTTTAATGAGTTTAACCAAACCGTCGAACATAGGACTGATTTTTGCGATTAAATAAATAAACTGTCCTACAAAGTATAACAAAGCTACATTAATCACAGTTTGGGCAATATCAGAAGTTGAGGGAGTTTGAGTGAAGTAAAATACTGCATATAAAACCCACAGTGAGAATATTACTGTCAAATCAATTACGAGTCTACGTTTGAAAGGTGGGTTCATTGCTTCTCTATCTTTGACCCACGTAGCGAATAAAATCGCCAAAATTAAGATAGTTATTAAAATCATTCTAGTTACCATTTTTTGTACCTTTTCTATTTTTTAGTTGCTATAAATTCAAATTTAGCTGTAACATTTACACCAGTTTGCTTATTAGGGGATATAAAACGAATACCAGCACCGTCACGCATTATCCAAACGCTCTTGTTTGATTCTGCCACTGAAACACTAGAATGAATTTCATTAAATTCAGAAGGTAAAGTAGGCTTCTCAATGTATGGCCCCATTTTTAATTGTCCTATATTGCTTGTTATGTCTGCTGTACTTGTAACAAAACACGTAATACGAAATAAGTTTTCTTGTACTTGTTCGATAGTCCATTGATTTTTAGAATAATTAGGATATAGACCCAAACCATTAATCTTAACAAAATTAGCATGAACTTCATCTAATGTGGTTACTAGTTTCGGAATTTCTGATTTAATAACTCCCATTGCGTTAGTTGTTCTGATATCAATCAAAACCTTTAGGACACCTGAATTATTGTTCAAGTCTACCCTATTACTGTTATCTACAGTTTCGGCTGATAAACTTACAGGGCTTGATGTTTGAGTTAAGTCAATATTTGCATGGATATAATTGATAGAATTAGCACTTAAAGCTACCGTTTCGTTAAATAGTTCAAAATATCGACCACCTGCAATAATTGAAGTTTCAGTGTATTGTACATTGAGGGCTGTATTTAATGGGCTTGACCAGTCTTTGCGCCTAATTGTTCCATAGTCCATTCCAGTCAACATCATGTATAGCTTTCCGTCATTGTTTGAACCGACTGGAAACTCTGTACCATTTGGACTGAAAAATGTAAAGTTTTTAATTGTCATTTTTAACCTTTCTTGAAATTATTTTTGCTTTATCTAAAACCGGGTTATCAGTAATTGATAGCTCTAATAATCTAAATTTTCTACCGCCATAAGGATAACCACCAATTGATACAAATTGACCGACTTCGTACAAGAGTGTAGTTTCAATTCTAAGCGAGTTTTTGCTATTATAGTATACTTTACCATTCAATAACTCTAAGTGGTCTTTACGTAGCTCTCTGTACCCTGTGAAGCTATCTATTCTATATTTATCGCCATAAGTAGCAACATACTCATATAACATTTGGTTTGTCTCCACTTTCTACAAAAATAAGTCTATCATTGAACTCTGTTTTAACTCTGTCTGCTATGTAACCTGAGTACAGTTTACCCTCGTACCAAATATCAACCAAGTCATTAACATACAAAGGCAAAAGTTCGTTTTGATTAAATATTAACCTTGTGACGATAGTAGAGGGAGAAATTTCTGCTTTAATAGTAGAGATGTCTGGAGGGTTTCCGTGGTCATCTCTATCATAAAACAATGTTTTAACTATTCTTACATCTGGCAAGTCTGTTCCGTCTCCGTGATAAGTGCTATAATCAATGACATCGCCGTTATTTTTTGCTGTGTACATTTTAGGAGGGTCTATGTAGTCGTCTGCTTCCTTATTTTTGATAAACACAACAGCAAAATTATAAGCTGAACGTTCTACTATTGTTTCCGTGTCCATTGCTACATTTTGTTTAATATCTACCCTTGTCGTTATTCTATTTCTATTCCAGCTCCTAGAAGCGAAGTTAATGAATAATAAGTTTCTAGGGTCTGTTTCAGATGAAGCATGTTGAATAGTTGTAGTGGGTTGAAATTGAACCTTGGAAAATATCCTTTTTGCTACGTCGTGAGCTGATGAAGTTTCTGCTTTTCGGTTAATTGTAGCCTTCCCAGCGAAAATACTTGAATTGAAGAAATAACCATAGCTCATTAACTCATTCTTATTAGGGTCAATCAAATAGTCAATGATAGCGGAGTTTGTCGTTTTAGTTTTAGTTATTGCGTTCGGAACATCTAGGCTTTGAATCATTGCCCAAAAATAGTTCTTTAATGTAGCTTTGTTGCCTTCATCTACATCTGTCACAAGGTAAACCATATCTAAATTCAGCTTTTTCTTTTTACCTAGAGCTTCCTCAATTGGAACAACTTCAGGAAAGAGAATTTGAACAATATCGCCAACTTCTACTGAAACGGTCAATGTAGCTGATGAAGTGTAAAGGTAACCCGTTTCCCACAGTTCGTAGTTAATAACTTGACATCTTGCCTTTGGTATTGGTAGACCTCTTTTGTCTTTTTTACCATTAGGAAGAGTAAAATCAGATATATTATAATAGTTAGGGTTAAAGTTATCATAAACGTTAGCTTCTAACATTAAATGAAGTCCGCCTTTCTCTTGATTTTAAGCTCTGCCTTACTTAAGTTGATTAGCTCCATTTGACCTTTTTCAATTATACGAGTTCTATATCGTTCAAAGTCCATTACAGGGAATAAATTTAATAAAGTCGTTCCGTTCAGACCTTGGTAGATTTCGTCATTTACATCTGTATTGATTAAAATATAGTCTTGCAACTGTTCCGTCTTGAATACAATCGCAGTATATTCATTTCCAGTATCGTCTAAAAATCTAATTCCAGCAGGCGTTTTAGGAAGTTGCGGATATAATATCCCCATAAAACTAAATATTTCATCTTTTATATCCCAACGGCTTAAACGGTCTATATTTGTTTCGCCATAATAAGTATAGGCTTGATTCGCTATATAATTATACCCAAAATATTCACTTATATCAGTAGTTGTGAGTTCGTTAGCTGAGGGCATATATGGAGTTTGCTTGTTTTGTGACTCAATTTCACTTGGTAACCAAGGTGTTGCAATTGAACCTTCTTCTAGTTTAGCTTTACGGTATGAATACGTACCTGTATCTCTGGGATTAGTCCATGCTAAGTTAGCTGCAAATTGTGTTGCACCGCTATCTTTAGGGTCCGGCCAAGTAAATGTTACAACAGCCTTTTCTCCAGGCTTTATCCGCTTTGAGAAAATGTCGCTCGCCCAGCCACCTGCATTGTTCAAACCATGTCCTTCCAGCTTAACATCATGGTCAGCCTCAAGCAGTTCAACAGAAATCGTGTATTCTTGGCCAACTTTAGGTGTCTTGTATACACCTAAAGCGGAATAATTCCACGAGCCACCCGTAACTTTAGTAGGCTTATCCGAAGTTCCAGTGAACAAATTAAAATTCGGATAAATAGTCGTAAAATCATCAGTAATGAGCATAATTTCTTCCCACTTATGGCCAGCAGTCCATAAAGCTGAATCTGTGTCAGAACCAGTTTTTTCATATCTGGCTGAAATAGTATCATTAGCTTTCAAAACCACACTGAAACTATCTCTTAACCAGTCAAAATTGTTACCCATAAACTTCTCAGGCACTTTACGACCAGCACTTGTCTCAACATATCTAAATACATTTGCATTATTTCCTGAACTTTTAACATAAGCTGAAAATGTGTAAACACCACTTTCAGGAGCGGTAAATGTTTTATAAATACCATTCCATTGAGCAGTTTTTTTCTTAACGGTTAGACCTCTATATGTTCCGTCATTGATCCAATCCACTGTTCTTTCCCAATGCCCACTAAAGTCTTTAGTACCGTCTAACAAGTTCAATCTAGGCAAGTTTAAAGAAGGATTTGCTTTCAGTCTATTATAGTTTTGTAAAGCTGTTTCGCTCCCTTTATATCCGCCATAGATTTTAGACTTTCCATCTATAACTTGACCATTTTGAATTTTTTCAAAAGTTAAATTTTCGTAGGTATACCATTTTGTAATTATATCAAAAGTTATTTTTTCGCTAAAAGTTCCGTTCTTACCGTAACCCTCTGTCTTTGTGATATCTGCTAAAGCTAAATCAGCATACACCTGGAAAATCTCTGTTTGATATTCAAGTGTAACGAATTTTTTGCTAAGAATATCATTTACGAAGTCTTTCATTAATTGATAGTTTTCTTCTAAACTTTCGCCAAACGTTTCTAGCTTAAACTCTATTTGCGGCTGTGTAATTGAACGTGTCCCCATTACTCCAATGCCATTACTTTGCCAAATATTATTAGTTGACTGTAACCCTAAATTAGAGGGCTGATAAAATCTAACTTTTCCATTTGTAACGTCCCAAACTTTATCGTCTGTTCCGTCTAAGTTGGTATGTATTTTGTGCTGTCTTACCATTAAGCCCTCCCTAGGTTAAATTCTCGTCTGATTGCTCGTGCTAAGTTAGAAACATCTTGACCAGCACCGCCTTGTACGTTAAATGTGTTATACGTTCTATTGTCGCTTGATACACTGTTAGTGCTTAAACCGTAACCGCTAGAAGATAAGTTGATATCTGTTAAGCCTACTACCATTGAGCCTTTGAATAGTCCGCCTAGTTTTCCAGCGATACCATTAATAGCTCCTGATATAGTGTTAATTGTATTTGTTACACCACCTAGAACGCTGTTTATCGTGCTACTGATCCCGCCGAATAGTCCGCTAAAGAAACTACCAAGCCCACTGAATACTCCTGTTATTGCATTATAAGCATTAGAAGCGAACCCACCAAAGGCGCTGAATACTCCACTAACTGCATTTATAGCACCATTGAAAACTCCACTAAAGAAGCTACCAACTCCACTAAATACACCTGAAATTGCTCCCCAAGCGCTTGAAGCAAAGCCACCAAAAGAACTGAACACTCCACTTACTACACCACGAACAGCGTTGAATACACCACTAAAGAAGCCTGAAATAGCACTCCATACTGACCTAACTACATTCCAAGCTGAAACAGCAAAGCCACCAATGGCACTAAATACTGACGAAACTATTGAACTAACAGCGTTAAATATTCCACCAAAGAAACCTGATAGGCCTTTCCATGCACCAATGACTAATTGGTAAGCACCGCGAATAATAGCCAAGATAAGTTGAAAAGCTACATTAATAATTGATCCTATTAGGTTAAATATAGATTGATAAAAACTAACTAATGGTTGGAAAGTTGTAACGAACCAGTTATAAGCTCCTGTCACTGCACTAGCTATTGTGGCAAAAACAGTAGTGACAATTGTAACTATTCCATTCCATAAGCCACTAAAAAATCCTGTTATTCCATTCCATATAGTTTTTGTTCCCTCTACTATGGAAGTCCATAGCTCACTAAACCAAGTACCTAGACCAGTAAAGAATGACTTAATAGCTTCAATTGACTGCGATAAGAATTCTACAAAACTCTGCCACACTTTTTTCCCTGTTTCGGTTTGAGTGAAGAAATAAACTAAACCAGCAACAACCGCTGCGATCGCTATACCAAGAGCTACGAATGGGTTTATAGCCATAACAGCATTGAAAGCACCCATTCCCCCTGTTCCTGCTTTAATTGCTGTTTGTAACTTTTGGAAAATACCAATAGCAGTAACTATTCCAGAACCGATTTTAAAAGCTACAAAACCTGCTGTTAAGGCTACTAAAGACGATTTTAAAGTATCAATTGCTCCTTTACTCTCACTAACTTTTTTCAAAAAATCAGCTATTTCTTTCGTAACTTCTGACAATTTGCCAGCTAATATAGCTATACTCTTCGCTACGTTTTCTACACTTGTTGCGTTTTTTGTTGTTTCTGCATTTACTCCAAGAAATGACTCGATAACATTCGCTATAATAGAAACTAAAGAGCCAAATATACTTTTTATGCTATCCCAAACCTCTAAAAACGCTAAGGTAGTTCCGCTTTCTTGCATTTTTTGAAATAAGTCTTGAAAATACTTAATCACACTTGATACAGCTTTACCAGCACTTTCGCCCCAGTCAGACATCTGGTCTATTAAGCTACTAATGATAGGTGTTAAAGCATTCAAAGTAGGAATTAAAGCAATTGACATTGTTTCGTTGAAGCTATCCCACGCGTCCCCAATAGTTTTGATTCCACCGCCCGAACCTTTAGCCATTTTGTCCATAGCCTTGTCGAGCATACCCATTGAAACAGCACCAGCCGAAACAGCTTCATTAAATGAACCATATTGCTGTAACGAGGGATTCATTTTCATTATAGTGTCTTTTAAAGAAGCGCCAAGTGCGGTATTGTTATCAGTTAATTGACCAATGTTTTCAGCAGTAACCTTGCCAGCTGCTGACATCTGACCATAAGCCTGAACGACACCTTTAAGGTTTTCGCCAGTACCACCAAATGCTTGGTTAGCTTTTACTAATGCTTCTGTTTTACCAACAGCTGACTTAGCGGTATCGCCTAAACCAATGAACGTTGTTGAAAGTTTTAAAGTATCTTCGGTATTTGCGTTTGTATCTTTAGCAAGATTCTGCATAGACTTACTTACATAATCAAAATCTTGCCCATTGCCTTTAAACTTCATTGTGTTTTGCAATGAAATCATAGCTTTTTGGGTGTCCATTGCGTCAGATACCCAGCCTTTTAAGCCATTGCCGACAGCACTAACAGCACTAGCACCAATTTGCCTGAATACACCTACCGCAATCTCTCTAAGACTGCTAAAGCGTGACTTCATACCGTCAATTCCGCTATTAACGCCCTTGGTATCCATTTTAGCTTCAATGTTCCAAGAGCCTGAACTAATAGCACTCTCTACTTGCCTGATTTCGCTCTCTAGCCTATTAGCTTGTGTTTCTGCTGTACCTAGGTCTCTAGTAAGCTGTAACCATTTCTTTTGACCTGCTGACGTACCTTTGTCAACCGTAGAAAGTTCTTCTTTTAGTTTTGTTGCTTTGTCACGTGATAAGCCCAACTGCGTTTGTAAATTCTTTTGCAATTGTGCCATTTTTCCGGTATTTGTCGGGTCAAGTTTTAGAGCTTCACGTAAGTTTTTAGCTTCTCCTCTAAGCCCTGACATTGCGGTATTAACGCCTTTAAGTGAGTTCTCGAATTTCGTAGTATTACCGTATATCTCGACCTCAAATGTTGCATTACTTGCCATTACATACCCTTTCTTTTACGCCTTTTCTCTTTTTCTTTTTCCTCTTTCTTCTTCTCTGCAATAAGTTCAATTATTTTATAAACTAGTTCCAATTCCATTTCCATGAACTGCGTTATATCAATTTCATTATTGCCTAAAATAGTCAAAAGTTCTAAAGTTTTATTTTCCTTTACAGTATCTTTCTTTTTCTTAATCAATGAACTAGAAGAAAAGAAGACCATATCGTCTTCCGTTTCCTCTTTTTCTTTAATAAAAACAGTCTTACAGAAGATATTGATTAACTCGTTAGTCGCAGGAAGCTCTGTTTTATCGTCTAAGGCGTTTTGCAGTCCTCCGTTACAATCTACCCAAAGTATCAATAACTTGTCTGTAAAGCTCTCCATTTGCTCTGTAAAGTCATCAGGAATATATCCAGCGACAAAAGAATTTTGTAGGTCTGCAAAGTCTTTTAAATCTGTAATAAAGTCCGAACCGGTTAGTTCTAAGTATCTAATTGCATGTTTTAAAATCATTTACATCCCTCTCAGCTCATTAAATTTCTTTCTGCCACAGTTCGACTAGTTCTTTAAGCCCTTTACCGTCAGTATCGAACTCAAAGCTAGAACGGAAGTCTGAAAAGTCACTTTTAGCTTTTACAATGTTATCTTGAAAAAGTGCTAAATATAAACCATATTGAACGAATTCCATTACATCAGTAATTTCTCCGTCTTCTTTTTTAAGTTCTGTATCCATTGCCTTTTGTTGCTGGAAAAGGTCTTTCCCTGTAATCATTTTAAATTTACGTGCTGTACTCAATTGTTTTGCCATTTTGTTTTATATCCCTTTACTTAGTTATTTTTTTAGTCTTATGAATGTTCAGTTACTGAAACTCCTGAGGTAACATCTTGATAACCGTCAGCGGAGAACGTTACGAGATGTACGCCGGGCGCAAGGTGTCCATTTGTTTCTACTTTTCCATTTGCGTCCTTAATCACTGATGTTACTCTTACAGTTCCACCCTTAGAATCTCTCAAAGTGTCAGGCACTACGATTGTTCCGTCATTCCCTCCACGTCTAGCAGTAGTTACATTAGGAATAACAGGAGCTACAAGTGTAATTGCACCAGCTAGAACTGTATCAGGTTGCATGATGAACAGTCCGCTTTCCATTTTCTTAGCAAAGTCTTTTGCTTGTTCTCCCCAAATTTCATATTCAATAGCGGGCACTTTTTTATCTCCATTCAAATAAATATCTGACTCGGTTGCTTGTACTTTCAAAGTCCATTGGATAGGGTCTACGCCGTCTACTGAATCTGTCTCTGATTCTTTTGTAGCTTCTGCTGTTGGTCTCAAATTAGGATAAACGACTACACGATAACCGTCAATAAATTCTCCTGTAACTTTATCACGTTTGCGCCCTTTAATAAGATACTGAACGCATTTCGGTTTCCAATTACCAGTAGGAGACCAACCCAAGCCATTTGCTGTTCTTTGTTGACCTAAAATGTCTTCTTTAAGCGCTTGGTCTGTTTGAATGAATACCATTTCGCCTTGAAGTAAGGTAGCGCCTTTTTTCACTCCATGGTCTGGTACATCATCAGCTGGATAGCTGTTAGTTTCCGATTGGTCTTCCATTTCGCCAACTGATACTAAACCAGTTACAATTTTATGGCTAGTGAACTCTGGTTTTCCGTTACTTCCCTGGGCCATATCAGCTACGATTAGAGCTTCATTACCAAAGAAAATCTCACGTGAATTATAATCTAATTTCATTTTTCTCTTTTCTATAATTTCATTGAATTGGCATAATTAGCGCCTTTTTTCAATGTTGTTTTAACGTCTTCTATACCTTTTTTTTCAACTAAGAAATACATGCCATGATAACCGCTAGTGTAATTAGCTCTAGTCCCTGCGTTTACTACTACTTTATCGCCTTTTTTAACTTGCTTTAAGTTCCTTGACAATTCCCCGGTATTTTGATATCTGGCATAAGTATAGGTATGACCGTGGCTTCTGATTAGTCTAGTCCTTCGGGCTGCAGCATTTGCCTTAGCTTTAAACTCTGCTTCAAACCAATCGCCCAAGCGTTCTGTTACTTTAGTTTGCATTTCTTTAGCTATGCTTGATGTATTAAGCAAATTCATTGCCATGCTTGACCACCTTCACCGCAAGGTAAATAAACAGTTCCAGTATAATTGTACAAATGGCTATTCTCTGACCAGTTCGTCATATTCCAACCGTTTCGTAAAACATTTCCGACAAGTCCGACAAGTTCATCGTCAACATCTTTAACAGATAAAACAACTTGATAATAGTAACCCATGACAAAGCTCGTATTGTCCATTTTAATGACCTTTGAGTCGCTAAGTGATAAATATACCGTCTTGTCTACTATCGTGTCCTTAACGCCTAAAATAACGTCATTTAGAGGCATTGTAAGTAAATTGTTGTACCAATCTATATAAGAATCGAATTCATTCATAGTCCGTTACTCACGACCCCCTCTAAAATCATCTTGTTATTTTTAGGGTTTCTTTCCCATGTTGTCCGCTTGAAAATATTGCCTTTTTCGTCCAAGAAATAGTTGAAAATTAAGTCTTCCATTTCTCCGATTCCGTTAAGCTCGTATCTTATATTTTTACCTAGTCCAATCATAGAAAACTCATCAAGTCTTAACTGACTAATTCTCTGTTTAACTGCTGGCAAAGTGATAGGCTTTATAACATTAGCTTCTGCACCGTTCTTCTTCTTAACAGTCGTTTCAACTTGAAATGTTACTTGTGAAAATATCATTAAATACCTCCATAATACATTAACTCTTGCAAAGAAGCCAAACGTTTCATTTCAGCATTTCGCCATTGTTCTGCTGGTTCATCAACAATATTAAGCCGACAATAACAAGAAATAAAGTCTTTAACTAATACGCTTGTTTCGTCAGCTTTAATACCATTTTTTTCTAGCAATTTAATAGCTATTGAACGGAATAAGATAAGTTTACTATCATAAGCTGTTACTAAAATCGGAATACCACAATAGACTTTAATATAATCTATCATTTACTTCCTCCATTTTATTCTTATGCTACTGTAATTACTGCACCAGCGTTATAAGTTTCAACGTGTCCGCTTGTTAGTGTTTCAACCAAAATCATGTTGCTATTAGTTTTCCATTCAAATGCGTCAACTTTTGTAATGTCTTGCATATCGATATGATATTTTTGGTCTACTAATACAGTAGGTTTAACAGCCTTTGTACCTGTATAGACAATGATTTCATCTACTCCAACTTCTGAAGCAATTTCAGCGTCATCATTTTTAATACGAACGTTAGCATTTGCAGTCGCTTGACGTAACTCATCTAACAAGGCTCTGCGGTCTTCTGCTTTAACAATCAAATAGCGACGTCCAGCAGTAGGACGAACAAAGTCAACCGCTTCTTCAATAGCGTCAGCAAATGGAGTTTTGCCAGCTGATTTGGCTTTTGTAGTAATTTTTTTGATTTTTTTAGCGTCTGCTTCTTTGTCAATTGATTTAAAGCCGTTTGTTCCGTCTCCCTCAACAAGAGCAAGGTCAACGATTTTATTAACGATAGCTTGTGTAAGTTCTGCTACAATCAAGTTGTAAAGTTCAGAGTATGACATTTGAAGTCGTTTAACACGTTCAGCAAGTGATTGCAATTTATAAACCATTACAGGTTCAAGAGTGTCAATAGTGAGTGTAGCCGCCTGCTCTGTTTTTTGTTGTCCGTCTTTGTGAACTTGTGCTTCATTAGCTGAATCAAATGAGCGTGATACAAGCAAAGCGCCAACATTTGTAACACGGAAGACTTGGAATACTGGGTTAGTATTTAACAAAGCTGTGTTAATTGACTCAACCAATTTACGTGGAAGTTGGAAAGTTGTATCTGTGATAGTTACACCATTTTCAGCAAGTTTTGCATTCCAAGCGTTTTTAATTTCTGATTTTCCAGAGTTCTTTTTCAATACATCAAAAAATTCTGTTACAGCGTTTTGTGATTCAATAAAGTTTGTCATTTTAGCTTTTCCTTTTGGTTTTTCTTCCTGTGCGTTGAGTTCGTTCTCAATTTTGATAATTTCAATTGAATTTTCTGAAAGTGTTTTTTCTAATTCTTGTACTTTTGGCAAGTCTTCAATTGCGTTTTTTACTTCAAAGCCACTAATTTGAGATTTTAAAGATACGTTATTTTCTTTAAGTTCTGCCAAGCGATTTTGTTTTTCGATTAAATCAGGTTTATTCATATTTCTTTTTAATATCCTCAATTTCTTTCAAAGCGTTACGGCTTTCAATAATTTTGTTGCGTTCTTCTGTGAGTTCTTCTCCTAAGGCATTTTGAATAAATTTTGCGTTAGGGTCTGCTGGTACTGAAACAAGAGAAATCTCTTTAAACTGTGCTTTATTTACAACTAGAGCATCATTATCATTAAAAGTATAATCTGTGATGTAATAGGCGATTGATAGTGAGTCAAAAGCGCCATTTTCAACAGCCTTATTAATGTTTGGCGCATTGTCGTAAAGCGTGAAGTCAGTCAGGTATTTATTAGAAGCCAAATCATAGTAAACTTTTGCGTCCCCGATGACTTCGCTAGATCCAGCACCATGTTCATATAGCAATGGATATCGTTCTCTAGCAAACTCAATACAGTTAGGAGTCAAGATAATACCGTTAAGGTTCTCTACACCAACTTCTGACCCAATACCTTGGAACGACTTAGAACCGTCCTCGTTTTCAGTCACTTTAATTTCAGCACTATTGGTTATTAGTTTCATCTGTGCTTGTTACGTCCTTTCTACTGCCTTGTAGGTCACTTAGATTTTTAACAGCAACTGCATTAAGGTTAGTTAGGTAAATATCTCCACCCTCGATTGGTTGCTCGCCCATTTTAACAAGAAGTTGATTCACTGTAAAAATAGGAGCGTTAATATTTTCATGATACAAGTCAATTAATTCTTTCAAAGTTGCAAACTTGAATAGCTGGTTATCTACGATTATGCGTTCATAATATAAATTATCCTTATTTATTCGTCTGCGACCTGTTGAAATCAGTTTATAAGTCAGTTCCTTTTCAAGTTGGATTAGTAAAGGAATGATAGTAGAATTATAAAAATAAATTTGTTGTTCTTGCGTAGCAGTACCAAGCAAAATATTTTCATTCATAAAGTAACCTGTCAAAAGTTCAGATTTAATAAGGTCAATTTCATCTTTGTTCAAAACAGAATAATCTTTTTTAAGTTCTACAATTTCTGTCTTGTTATCAACTGGTGTCAAACCATTATAACTCGAACCCTCTTGCATGTTCTTTATTGTTGCTAGAGCTTTTTCTCGATACTCCTGTGTATTATCAATATCAAGAAAAGCATTAATTTTTAACAAGCCACGCAATTTACCTTGTTCCAGCTTAGCTTGAATACTAGCTAGAGCATTATCTAAAATACTTGTGTCTTCATTGATATAAAAAGGACTGAAAAGCCTTACTAATTCTTCAGGTTTATATTCTTTTCCATCATTAGTAAGCAGTAAGTCTGCTAGATCGCCCGTTTCACGGTCAAATATAGGGTACAGGTCAACATAGCGCGTGCATAGCAACTTTTTAATTACTTTCTGCCAAAATTCCATGCTATTGTGTTCGCCCTTAGGGCTCCAATTGAGGACCTCATCTAAATCAGAACCTGCCCTACTAATCAAAGGATCAGAACCAGCCTCATCTTTTTTATATTTAACATGATTAAATTCTACTTTTGTTATTTCATTAGCAATTTTATTGTGAATATTAGTCACAAAGGCACTTGTATATTCTACCGCTTCGTTTTGCCACGCTGTAACTCTTTGAGTATCATTATTTAGTTTTCCACGTGAAAATGATACTACTTTTCCGAATAAGTTCAATTTTTCCCCTTTCTACCATAAACTTACGCCTTTCCCTCGTTTATACTCGCCTGTTTTCTTGTTATGGCAAGACTTACAAAGGAGTTGTAGGTTATCAGGGTTCAGCGCTATTTTCCAATCATCAAGGTTTTCCCAAGTTAGTTCTACAATATGGTCAACTTCGTATTTTTTAGCACCGAATGCACCACATCTTACGCAAGTCATTTTGTCACGTTGTCTTACATAATCACGGACTGCTAACCATTCTTTTTTATTGTACCAGCCACTCTCTCTTACTGTGTCAACATTATACTTCATCTGACACCGCCATTTCTAAAGCCATTGTCAAGGCGACAGTAGGGTCGATTTTATCTTTTTCAAGTTTTTTAGTATACATATAGTCCCCACTTTGTCCGATTTTAACAGCAGTATTATTTAAAGCCCATTGCATAACTTTTTGATTATGGATAAGTTTATTTTCAACTAATTTAGATTTTAATAGCTTGATGTAGTCGTTCATTGAGAAACCTTGTCGAATTGCTCTTTGGTTATCTCCGTCTTTGTCAAAGAAGTAACGCTCGATCAAACCTTTTAAAATTTCGTATCGTGCTGGGTCATAACCGATTTTTCTAAGTCTGCACCCTGTCTTGGTTCTAAAGTCGTTGATATATGGTATTAAGTCATTTACATTAATGTATTCCGTCTCAAGTAAGATTAATTCGCCTCTGTCAACGAATTCAGTCCATAGCTCTTGTTGTTCTGTGTCTAGTTGCTCATATTGCGACCGTACAGAGAATGTAAGTGTGTGGCTGTAAGTTTTACCCTCTAACTCACAAACGAACGACACAGCGGTTAAATCGCCAATTAAGGATAGGTCAATTCCGACATAAGTTCTATTTTTATTAAATACAGATAAATTGAATTCTGTTAGTTTAGTATCTTGTGGAGTGAAGTAGTAAGCTGTATCCTGCATAGGCAAGCCCATGTTAAACGCTAAGAACTTATTCTGTAACGCTGGGTCTCCTTGCGCAAGTTCGTATTCTTCAATAACTCCTGACCACTTAGGGACGTTACCAATAAGCGGTAAAGCCATAGTCCAATTCTTCTTATCTTTGACCTGCTCATGATTTTCTAGCATGTAAAGTAAGCCGAACGACCTATCATTGTAAAATTCTTCTTCTGATTTGAAACGTTCAACAAGTTTATCATATAAACCGTCTCGTTTAAGTCCGCCAGAAGTGATGTAAATACTTTGCCAGTTATCTTGTTTTTGACGTGAACCTTTATTGACTGATTCTGTTATATCTTCGCCATAGGTATGAACTTCATCAAATATATTAAGAGAACTGTTACCACCTTGCGCCCTCAAAGTATCATTTGTTTGCTTTTTGAAAGTAGTTTTAAAAGAAGTAAACACTAGCCCTTGTTTCGTACTCTTGAAAATCTTGTTTTCATTGTACACCCTTAATGTATCGCTGGCTTCCGTTTGATTCCTAACTTGGTCAAATACGTGTCTAGCCTGTGTGTTATCGTACGCAATAACTAAGCTCTCTCCACCATATTGTCCGCCTAAAATCATCCAGTTAAGCACTCTTGTAGCCATTAAACTTGACTTACCTGATCCACGACCTAAATTAAGGAAAATCTCATTGACTAGATTGACCTGAACGCCTTTTTCATCAACCATATCATAACCAAGCATTAACTCGTACCACCAGCGCTGCGTTGGTAGTAGCTCAATCTTCATCAGGTTACCAGTAGTCAAATAGAAGTTATCTTGTATCCATTCAATAGCTTGTGTAACACGGTCATAGCGATAAATATACTTATTATGAATACGTATTTGCTTCTGAATAGTCTTGCGAATGTATTTATTAATAATAATGCCATTTTCTTTGTTGTATTCCAACATTTTATTTAAATAATACATTTATTCAAACCCTTTCGGTACTTCAATTTTTGGAGTTTCGTACTTACTTAGTTTATAGTCATCAAGTTCTTCGATCTTAGCTTTAAGGTCATGAGCGCTTGATTCTTCTTGTTGTAATCTCCGCCATTCAGTAGGGTTATAAAGTTCAGGGTTTCCAGCCTTAGCAACCATCATCGCTACTAAGCTATCTTTATCCATCTCTTTTTCTTTAACCTTTACTTTTTCAACGTTTCCGTCAGCGTCATAGATTGTTTCTGTTTCTTTTAGCGTTCTGACTGTCAGTTTGCTCGCTAAGGCACTTTCAGCTAGTTCTAATAGATTTCCCCTAGCAATGCTTTTAGCTTCGTCATACGCCTTTATATTGTCATCTCGCCACTTTCTAAAAGTTTTAGCAGAACAATGCAAACTGGTGTAGATTTCTCTGTCATTACAGCCTGATTCAATTTTATCAATGATTTGACTAAAAAGCGGTTCTTCATACATCTTAGGTAAAATTGTGGGCCTGCCACCGTTTTGTTTTTGCATATTGTCCTTTCTTTTAATGTGCTTATATCGTTTAAAGCCTATATTTTCGTTTCTAAGAACAGCAATAACTTTTGCTTATAAGTTTACCAACTTGGGTAACTCTGCTCTCACAAGCCAAAATATGAGCATA
>OLQB01000618.1_pt1 | contig 27403 bp, 20 predicted proteins | sample 1672681 | NCBI WGS metagenome assembly OLQB01 (sample SAMEA3136713, study PRJEB25190) | human gut metagenome | reverse complement strand
CATTTGCGTGACGGATGTGATAGCTGTGATTAGTGGCGGGGAATAAACCAAATCACTGTGAGCCTGGGCGACCTGGCAAGCCTTATCCAGCATCCGGCCAGCATGACGCACCACAACGTCTCGCCCGAGGTGCGCGCCGAGATGGGCGTTGCCGACGGTCTTATCCGCTTCTCCGCCGGCCTAGAGGCCGCCGAAGACCTGATTGCTGGCTTTGGGCAGGCGTTCGCCCAGCTGTAAAGAAGCCATCATGGTGTGGGGCCTAGGCCCGAGGCCCCACACCAGCGCATGAGCGGGGCGGCGCCATGGCAGGTGATGGCGCCGAGCAGCGCCGCCGCTTCTTGTGGGTCGACGCGTTTGCCGCGACGCACCCATTCGCGGTAAAAGTCCAGCGCCGTGGTGCGGATAAAGTTCAGCACCAGCTCCTCAGCGTCGGCGTCCATCCATGCAAAAGGGTCCTGCCCGGCGGACTTATAGCGCATCATCTGCTCACGATAGATATGGTTGCCAAAGTCGTAGGGTCCGGGCGAACAGATAAGCTTCTCAATGGTAGGAGTTTGCTCGACAAGGAACAAAAAGAAACGCTGCGCATGGCCGTCAAGGTCTTTTGGCTGGTCGGCAGTGGTTTCGTAATTATCGAAAAAGTCGTTCATAACTTCATTCATCACGCTGTCGTACAGCGTTTCGATAGATTCGAAGTGCAGATAGAACGTCTTGCGGTTGATGCCGGCGCGCTCGGTTAAATCCTTCACCGTGATTCTCGCCACGCCCACTTCGCCCACCATATCCATGAACGCATCGCGTATGAGTTTGCGCGTGCGCACGACGCGCAAATCTGTTTTGCTTTCGGCCATGATCTCTCCCCGTACCTTGGCTGCGCCTACGCGTTTCGCCACGGAAAAATGCACGTGTGGCGAAATCCCCTTCGTTCGAAGTGTGTCGATTATACCCCGATTTCTTGCGCTCGTTGCCTAAGCACCATATCGCGAAGCTGGGCAGTGAACGAGGTTTCCATACCCTCCATAATGCAGGTGCGAAACGGGTCCGGTATAAATCGGTCATCGTAATTATATCCCTTTTACCTGGGAAAACGGGATATGCGGAACGAAGGAGAGGATATGGAAGGTAGCAAAAGGATGCGTGCGGTGCTTGATCGTCGTAGCTTCCTCGGGCTAGGTGCTGCCGGCGGCGCACTTGCTGCTGTGGGCGGTATGGCCACCACGCAGGGCTGGCTGGCACCTGCGCAGGCAACAGCGGCGCCTGAAGAGCGCACGGCGTTCACCTACCACAACGAGCATTGCCTGTGTAACTGCATGTTGCAGTGCACGGTGCGTGACGGACGCCTGGTCATGGTGCAACCGCGCCCGAATAGTGACAAGCGTTTCCAAAACGTGTGCCTTAAGGGCATTTCCGAGATCGAGCACATCTATGGCGAAGCGCGCATTCAATCGCCTATGCGTCGCGTGGGAGAACGCGGCAGCGGTCAGTTCGAGGTAATCAGCTGGGACGAGGCGTTTAAAATCATCGCCGAGAATTTTCAGGCCACCATCGACAAGTACGGTTCGCAGGCGTTGTGGATTCAATACTCCACGGAGGCTTCGCAGCGCTTCAGTCCGCTACTAGCTTCCATTTTGGGCGCGCAAGCTGGCGGTTTGAACGGCTACGACATGGGCCAGGGCAACGGCCAGGGTTTCTAACGAGCTGTATCGCACATACCGATGCCAGAGGGGCTGTCCCATCAACGCGGGACAGCCCCTCTTTTCTTATTGATCCGTTGGGGACGGAGGAAAACGGATCACTTGGGGCTGACAAGAGGCCTGGTTCGTAATGGTCTGGACAGTTAGTTCAGATACGTATAAATCTGGGACAGCTTGGAATGCGTTTTGAGCAATTTTTGATTGGGATGGGGCTCGAATGGGTGTTTGGAAGGGAGAGTGGGACGTTTACATGGTCTCGAGGAGCCCGAATTCGTCGAAACAGGGGTGTTCGTGCCTGATTTAGCTCTAGGATTTATACGTATCTGAACTAACTGTCCACCCCAGTCTGGCGGCTGCCGATTCGGTGCGGTTCGAGACCGCTATTCGGCCTCATTGCGACCGGTGGTACTCTAGTATCCGTTTGAAATCGAGCGAAGGAGTGCCGCTATGGAGCAATCGAGTCTGTTTGGTGACGGCGTGGACATCGATACCGAAACGCCCACGACCGCGGAAGCCACCGCACCGACCGATGCCCGTGCCCAGGCGGCAGCGCGTGCGGCCGAGCTGCGCCACGAGCTCGATTACCACGCCTATCGCTACTACATGCTCGATGCGCCCGAGATCACGGACGCCGCCTTCGACAAAATGCTCGTTGAGCTGCAGGAGATCGAGGCTGCCTACCCCGATTTGGTAACGCCCGACAGCTATACCCAGCGCGTGGGCGGCTACGTGAGCGAGCAGTTTACGCCGGTCACGCATATGGCGCGCATGTATTCCATGGATGATGCCATGGATCTGGACGAACTCGACGCGTGGCTCCAGCGCGCCGAGGATGCGCTCGGTGCCGGCAGCGTCACCTATACCTGCGAGCTTAAGATCGACGGTCTGGGCGTGGCCCTTACCTACCAAAACGGCACCTTCGTACGTGCGGCCACACGTGGCGATGGCACCACGGGCGAGGATGTGTCGCTCAACGTGCGCACCATCAAGGATGTGCCCATGCACCTGTCCGAGCCGGCGCTCGCTCACATGGGCGCCGACCGCGAGCGCACCATTGAGGTGCGCGGCGAGGTCTACATGCCTAAGGGCAGCTTTGTGCGTCTGAACGACGAGGCCGATGCCGAGGGTCGCGACCCCTTCGCCAACCCGCGCAACGCTGCCGCCGGCAGCCTGCGCCAAAAGGACCCCAAGATCACGGCACGCCGCGATCTTGCCACCTTTATCTATGCCATCGCCGATACCGATCCGCTGCACGTCCACAGCCAGCGCGAGTTCCTCGACTGGCTGCGCAACGCTGGCTTTAGCGTCAACCCTAACGTTGCCCGTTGCGCCACGCCCGCCGAGGTCCACGAGTTCTGTGCCCAGGCGCTTGAGCACCGCGGTGACCTGGACTACGACATCGACGGCGTTGTCGTAAAGGTCGACAGCTTCCAGCAGCAGCTCGACCTGGGCTTTACCGCCCGCGCGCCGCGCTGGGCCATTGCCTTTAAGTTCCCGCCCGAGGAAAAGCAGACCGTCCTGCGCGAAATTCGCATCCAGGTGGGCCGCACCGGTGTGCTCACGCCGGTCGCCGAGTTCGACCCGGTGACGGTTGCCGGTTCCACCATTGCGCGCGCCACGCTGCACAACATCGACGAGATCCGCCGCAAAAACGTGCGCGAGGGCGACACTATCATCGTGCACAAGGCGGGTGACGTGATTCCCGAGGTCGTGGGCCCGGTGCTCGATAAGCGCCCGGCCGATTCGGTCGACTGGCACATGCCCGAGGTCTGCCCCGTGTGCGGTAGTCCCGTGGTCCACGAGGACGGCGAGGTGGCCTACCGCTGCGTCTCCATCGACTGCCCCGCGCAGCTCAAGGAGCGCCTGCTCCACTGGGTGAGCCGCGGCTGCATGGACGTCGACGGCCTGGGCGACGAGATCGTCGACAAGATGATCGCCGCCGGGCTGATCCACGATGTCGCAGACTTCTACCAGCTCACGGTCGACGACATCGCAGGCCTGGACACGGGGCGCACCTATGCCAGCTCCAACAGCAAAAAGGGCGTCAAGAAGGGCGACCCCATTCCGGTGGGCCTCAAGACGGCCGAGAAAATCATCGCCGAGCTCAACAAGTCCAAGAGCCAGCCGCTCGGTCGCGTGCTGTTTGCCCTGGGCATCCGTTACGTGGGCAAGAGCGTGGGCGAGGTCATCGCCGAGCGATTCCTGTCGATTGACAAGCTCATCTTGGCGAGCGAAGAGGACATCGCCGAGTGCGAGGGCATCGGTCCCAAGATTGCGGCGAGCGTCAAGCAGTTCCTGGCCGTGCCCGAAAACCTTGCCGTGCTGGAACGTCTGCGCCAAGCGGGCCTTTCGCTCGAGGTCGATTTGGGCGCCGCGCATGCGCAAGCCGCAGCCGACGCTGGCGTGGCGGGCGAGCTCGCCGACGCACAGCCACTCGCTGGTCTGACCTTCGTGCTGACAGGCACGCTCGTCACCCGCACCCGCGACGAGGCGGGCGCGGCGCTCAAGGTACTCGGTGCCAAGGTTTCGGGCAGTGTGTCAAAGAAGACGAGCTACCTGGTCGCCGGTCCCAAAGCGGGCTCCAAGCTCACCAAGGCCGAGCAGCTGGGTGTGCCCGTGCTGGACGAGGATGCACTCGAGCAGATCTTGGCTACTGGTCAGGTGCCGGAGGCGTAATGGATATAGAGAATCGCAATTGCTCGCAGGCGGAAGGGCGCACGAAGCACGCCCAAGGGCAGGCAAAAGAGCACCTGATGGCGCGAATTCGCATTGCGGAACGTGAGCGCTTGGCAGGTGCGTCTCGCGATGCTTTTGAGGCGTTGACCGAGCTAGAGACGAGGTTCGGTCTAGCCTAGCGATACGGGCACCGTGATTTGCGTCACGTAGGTCGCCGGGTCGTCGCTGATGATGTCATCGATAAGGGCGATCTCGCGCGAAGGCCCGGCGGGTGTCAGGCAGTGCTCGCGCATATAGCCGAGCAGCTGCTCGTAGCGCGGACCCGCTTGCCCGTGCGTGCCGCGGAAGCTTATAGTCAGACAGCGTGCGGCGGGCCGTGTCTCGACATCGCCCAGGTATTCATCGGTATCGTCGAGCAGCAGAAAGACCTCGTCGTAGCCATCAAAGTCGCCGGCGGCCAGACGCTCGGCGCCAATCCCAACGCCCAAGTTGCCCAGGAAGACAAAGGTCTCGTGCTGGCCCTTCTGCAATTGACGAATCTGCCACTCCAGCGCATAGGCGTCGGTAGGGTTGACGCGTTCGCGCAGCACGGCGCAGCGAAGTTCGGGCGCATCGATTGTGCAAATGGTATCGAGCTTGGTGTTCAAGGCATCGTGCAGCAGCGCAAGCCGGTTATCGATCTTGCGCGACACGCGCTCCAGCTCGCGGCGCTTGCGCTCGATGAGCTCCTGCTGCTGAGCTAGCTGCCGCTGCATGAGGTCCACATCGCGCGTGGTCACGAACTCGCGAATCTGCGCCAACGGCAAGTCGAGAACACGCAGGTGGCTGATGGTGTTGAGGGTGGAGAGCTGCCGCGATCCGTAGTAGCGGTACCCGCTCGCCGGATCGATGTGCGCCGGGTCCAGCAAGCCCATCTGCTCGTAATGGCGCAGCGTGCCCACACTCAGATTAAACAGGCGTGCAACTTCGCCAATGCGGAGCAGGCCCTCAGTATGTTCACTTGGCGTGTCGGTCACAGGACCGCTCCTTTCAATAGGGTCGGGGAGAGGTGCCAGGCCCGCGTTGCCCCGCTACGCTGCCAGCTTGTCAAAAGCCCCGCGCCGGTTGAGCACGGTAAACGCGACAACACAGATGGCTGCCGACAAAATCGATCCGCACGGCGACGCGATGCCCATGGGAAACAGCGTGTCGGAATAGGCGTTCGACAGCAGCCAAGCGCCCGGCACGCGAATGAGCGCCACGGCCAGCACGTTGTGCGCAAAGCCGATATAGCTCTTGCCGTATGCAACGAAAAAGCCGCTAAAGCAAATGTGGATGCCGGCAAAGATTGCATCGAAAATATAACTGTGCATATAGCCGGTACCGGCCGCGACCACCGCGGGGTCCTTGGCAAAAAAGCCAATAAACGCCGGCGCCACCAGCCACATCAGCACCGTGATCAGGCAACCGTACACCACCGAGATCGTCATGGCGTCCTTGAGCACCTGACGCGCGCGGTCGCCCTTGCCCGCGCCGGCATTCTGCGCCGTGAGCGCGCTGACGGTGGCGCCCATGGAACTCGGCACAATGAACAAAAAGCTGATCATCTTCTCGACCAGGCCCACGGCAGCGGCGTCGACCAGGCCGCGATGGTTGGCGATGACGGTGATAAACATAAACGCCACCTGGATGCAGCCGTCCTGCACGGCCACAGGCACGCCGATCTTAAGAATGCTGCCGAGCACCTCAGGCTGGGGGCGCAGGTCGCTGCGCTTAACGTGGATGTTCGTGCGGCGGCTCTTGAGCCACACGAGCGCGAGGGCAACGCTTGCCGTCTGGGCGGTCACCGTGCCGAGCGCCGCGCCCACGGGGCCGAGTCCCATATGGCCGATAAACAGAAAGTCGAGCGCGATGTTGATGATGCATGCCACGCCAATCACGTACATGGGTGAGCGCGAATCACCCAGGCCGCGAAAGATGGCCGAAAGAATGTTGTACGCGGCGATAAAGGGAATGCCGACAAAGCAAATACGCAGGTAGGCGGCGGTGCCTTCGACTGCCTCGGTCGGCGTGCCAATGAGTGCCACGATCTGCGGGCACAGCGCGAGCAGGACAGCGGCCAGCACCACCGAGACACCCATAAAGAGCGTAATGGTGTTGCCGATGGCGGTCTCGGCGCGGTCGAAGCGGCGCGAGCCCACGGCGTGGCCAACGATGACCGTCGTTCCCATGGCCAGGCCCACGAGCGTCACGGTAATGATATAGAGCGTCTGCGCGCCATTGCCCACAGCGGTGATGCCGGCAGCGCCGCTAAACTGCCCCATCATGTACAGGTCGGCCATGCCGTAGAGCATCTGCAAAAAGTACGAGAGCATATAGGGCAGGGCAAAGACCGCGATGGTCTTAAGGACATTGCCGCGTGTGAGGTCGTGTTCCATGGGCGGGGCACTTTCTGGCTGGGTTCGTTTAGCTACCAGTGTAGTGAAAACCCTACAACGATTGTAGAGTCAAGGTTTGTGTCGACAGTGGGGCGAAAAAAATCGCGCGCACCATTATTCCGAGTGAATATGGACACACGTCACGAGAACTCGCCGCCGTCGCTAACCTTGCAGAAAACGATTTCGGAATACTTGACACCATTATTCGGCGCGCAATAATACGTGCGTTTGCGAACAACGTTTGATGGGGGTTGAACCTGCGTGCGCAATCTCAAAATACTGTTTTCCTATCTAGGGGCATACCGTCGCGATGCCATCTTCGGCGTGTTCTATGTGTCGGTCGAGACGGTGCTCGAGCTGTTTATCCCGGTCATCATGGCCAACATCATCGATGTGGGCGTGCCTGCGGGTGATATCAACTACATGCTGCTGCAGGGCGCGTACATGTTGGTGTGCGCTGCGCTTTCGCTGGTACTGGGCTTGGGTTATGCCCGCACGTCCGCCCGCGTTGCCTCGGGCCTAGGCGCTAACCTGCGCGAGGCCGAGTACAAAAAGATTCAGACGCTCGCTTTTGGTAACCTGGACAACTACGACGCCAGCTCGCTCGTCACCCGCATGACCACGGACATCACCGTTATCCAAAATGCTGTGGGCAACGGCTTTCGCCCTATGGTGCGCGGCCCGGTGACGCTTATCGTCGGCCTTATCTACGCGCTGATGCTGTCGCGCCCGCTCGCCACCGTCTTTGCGATCATCTTGCCCGTGCTGGCAATCGTACTGGGCGTCATCACCTATCGCGTGAGCCCGCTCTACCGCCAACTCCAGACCTCGATGGACCACCTCAACGGCGTGGTACAGGAGGACCTCACCGCCGTGCGTGCCGTCAAGGCCTACGTTCGTACCGAGCACGAGGAGGCCAAGTTCGACACCGTCAATACCGAGCTCGCCGGCACGGCGACAAAGACCTTTGGCAGCGCGGTGCTCAACCTGCCGGTGTTTCAGCTGTCGATGTACGTGGCTGCGCTCTCTATCCTGTGGATTGGCGGCCGCATGATTCTCGCCGGCAAGCTGGGCGTGGGCTCGCTCACGGGCTTTATGAGCTACGTGCTGCTGATCATGAACTCGCTCATGATGATTTCCAACGTGTTTTTGCTGCTCACGCGCGCTCTCACGAGTGTGGGCCGTATCGCAGAGGTGCTCGATGAGGAGCCCTTTATCGCCAACCCTGCGGGAGACCTCGCGACTGCGGCGCCAGCGGACGGCAGTATCGAGTTTCGCGACGTTTCCTTTAAATACCGCGCGGATGCAGCCGAGGATGTGCTCGAGCATATCGACCTTCGCATCGAGAGCGGCTCGACGGTGGGCATCCTCGGCGGTACGGGCTCGGGCAAGAGCTCGCTTGTGCAGCTGATTGCGCGCCTGTACGACGCCACCGAGGGCGCCGTGCTTGTGGGCGGACGTGACGTGCGTGACTACGACCTCGCCGCCTTGCGCGACGCTGTGGGCATTGTGCTGCAAAAGAACGTGCTGTTTACGGGCACCGTGCGCGAGAATCTGCAGTGGGGCAATCCGCAGGCGTCGGACGATGAGCTCCTCGCGGCTTGCCGCGCGGCGTGCGTGGACGAGTTCCTTGATCGCATCGGCGGGCTGGACGGCGAGTTGGGCCAAGGCGGCGCCGGTGTCTCGGGTGGCCAGAAGCAACGCCTGTGCATCGCGCGCACGCTGCTCAAGCATCCGCGCGTGCTCATTTTTGATGACTCCACCAGCGCGGTCGATATGGCGACCGACGCAAAGATTCGCGAGCACATCGCTCGGATTCCCGATGCGACCGTGCTCATCATCGCCCAGCGTATCGCGAGCGTCATGGATGCCGATCGCATTGTGGTGTTGGACGACGGTCGTGTCCACGGCGTGGGCACGCACGAGGAGCTGCTGGCGGGCGACAACATCTACCAGGAGATTTACGCCTCGCAGATGGAGTTTGCGGGGAACGCGGACGCCGGCGATGGCAACGACGGTGGCTGCGCGAATGATCCATTTTCCTCTGTCGCATGCGGATCACCCTTGGAAGGGGGTGAGCGCCATGCCTAAGACCGCAGCCCAAGCACGCCCGGCCGACCTCAAGCGCACTGTGCGTCGCTTGCTCTCCTACATGGGGCATGCCAAGTTCTCGTTGCTCGCGGTGGGCGTGCTCGCCTCCGTCGCCGCCATCGCGAGCCTCGCCGGCACCTACATGGTGCGCCCCATCGTTAACGGTTTGGCCACGGGCGGGGAGGAACTGCTCGCCAAGCAGGTCATCCTGACGGCGATCATCTACGCCGCGGGCGTGCTTTCGGCCCTGGGCTACTCGCAGATCATGGTGCGCGCGGCCCAACGCGTGGTGTCCGATATTCGCCGCGACCTGTTCGCGCACATCCAGACGCTGCCGCTCAGTTATTTTGACAGCACGCGCTCGGGCGACATCATGAGCTTTTTCACCAACGATGTCGACACCGTCTCCGAGGCGCTTAACAACAGCTTTGCCAACGTGATTCAGGCCGCCATTCAGGTTGTGGGCACCACGGCCATGCTCATCATCCTTAACTGGCAGCTCACGATTATCACGCTCGTGTGCGATGCGGCCATTGTGCTATATGCGCGCTACTCGGGCGCGCGCTCTAAGCGCTTCTTTGCCGCCCAGCAGGCATCGCTTGGCGACCTGGACGGATATATCGAAGAGATGGTCTCGGGCCAAAAGGTCATCAAGGTCTTTAACCGCGAGGCGGCGAATGTCACCGGCTTCACCTGCCGCAACGACGAGCTTCGCCGCACCGGCACCGCCGCCGTGAGCTATGCCAACTCCATGGTGCCCATGACCGTCGTGATTGGCTACGTCAACTATGCCATCGTCGCCGTGGCGGGCGGCATGCTCTGCATCAAGGGCCTGGCCGACGTGGGTGCGCTTGCAAGCTACCTGGTCTTTGTGCGCCAAGCCGCCATGCCCATCAACCAGTTTACGCAGCTCGGCAACTTCTTGCTCAACGCGTTGGCCGGTGCCGAGCGCCTGTTTGCGGCTATGGACCTTAAGCCCGAGGTGGACGAGGGCTGCGTGGAGCTGGTGCAGACGGGCGACGCCGCGTGGGCGTGGAAGATTCCCGAGGGCCAGGGCGTGGGCGCGTACGGGCATCTGCATGACGTGGCTGCCGTTGATGAGTCGGGTCGCGCGGTGGCTGCCGACGGCACCGAGCTCACGTGCGGCTTGGTTTCGCTTGCCGGCGACGTGCGCTTCCATGCCGTGGACTTTTCCTACGTGCCGGGCACCCGCGTGCTCACGGACCTCAACCTGTTTGCCAAGCCGGGGCAAAAGATCGCGTTTGTGGGCTCCACGGGTGCCGGCAAGACGACCATCACCAACCTCATCAACCGCTTCTACGAGGTCGATGACGGCGAGATCACGTACGACGGCATCGACGTCAAGCACATTGCCAAGGCCAGCCTGCGCGGGTCGCTCGGCATCGTGCTGCAGGATACGCACCTGTTTAGCGGCACCATTGCGCAGAACATCCGCTTTGGCAAGCTCGACGCGACCGACGAGGAGGTACGCGCCGCTGCCGAGGCCGCCTGCGCCGACTCGTTTATCCGCCGCCTGCCTAGAGGGTACGACACACCGGTCACGGCCGACGGCGCCAACCTGTCGCAGGGTCAGCGTCAGCTGCTCGCCATCGCGCGCGTGGCCGTCGCCGACCCACCGGTGCTCATCCTGGACGAGGCCACGAGCTCCATTGACACGCGTACCGAAAAGCTCATCGAGCGCGGTATGGACCGCATCATGCGCGGTCGCACCACCTTTATGATCGCGCACCGCCTGTCCACCGTCCGCGATGCCGACGCCATCATGGTCCTCGAACACGGCCGCATCATCGAGCGCGGCACGCACGAAGAGCTCCTCGCCCAGCACGGCGAGTACTGGCAGCTGGCGCATGGCTTAAAAGAGTTGGATTAACCCGTTCGAGCATGATGCTTTGACCTCTCCGTGCCCCTCGCCTCAAACCATCACAACATTCGATGTTTTTTGCCAAAATCGGGAAAAGCATCGAATGTTGTGATGGTTTTTCTACCACTCGATCGGGTGGAATCGCTTTCTTGCGCGCGAAGGTGTGCGGACCCGTGGGCAGGGGAATAAGGTTGGTTATCCGACTCCATTGGAGGGCTCATGGACCTGCCGATCGTCCTGTCCCATAAGACTGCCTGGCTGTACCACAACGTGGCGCGCCCGTCCGAGCCGCTCTCGCGAGCAAGCAGCCTATACGATGAGGACTCGCTTGCTAACGAGGCGGAGCCGACTGCGGACCTGCCCAAATTGGGGCTCGATACCAAGGGGCTGAGGGCTTCAACGGCAGTTGGGATCGTTACCGACTATCTGGTTTCGCTCGGTATTCCACGAGAAGAACTCGATCATATCGACACGCTCGTCAACTTTGATTTTGAGCGCTCGACGCCGGCTGGATTTAGGTGCCACGTGTTTGGGGCGCCGGTACCTCCAGGCCATCTTATCGAGGTGGCAGAGGGCCTTCTAGTGGTTGACGAGGCCATGTGCTTTGTTCAAGCGGGTTCGTGGATGAGCGAGCCCGAGCAGCTGGAATATGGCTACGAAATCTGCGCCCGATACCATTTGAATCATCTGTCGACAGGCGATTATATCGAGATGGGGCAGAGGTATACCGTTGCCGACTTGATTGCCTATTGCAATGAGAACCGATCTCGTCAGGGGGCTGTACGCGCGGCCGCCGTGCTCAAGCGCGTGCACGATGACGCGCGGTCGCCCATGGAGACGGCCACCGCAATCATGGTCGTAGCAAAGCGTTCTCAGGGCGGGCTGGGATACGCCAAGATCGAGCTCAACCATCGGGTCGATGTTCCCGGCGAGTTCAAGTATCTTGCAAAGGCCGGGTATTTCGAGATCGACGTATATGCACCTGCGAGCGGTACGGGGATTGAATACAACGGCTCGGACCATCTTGATAAACAGCGCAGCGCGTCGGATGCGGAGCGTATGGCCGTGCTGAGCGCGCTGGGCTTTAGGATGATCGTTCTCACCGGGACTCAGTTTGCCCATCAGCTGCAATTGCACCGGGCGATGAATGCCATCGCGCTCGCTATGGGTCTCAAGTGCGACCGAAGCGAGGTGTTCCAGAAACGGCAGAATGACCTGCGGGAATTCGTGATTCGCAACTGGAATGGTGGCCTCTAGGGGCGTTCTGACCCTTCTGCGGGGCCTTGTGAGCAGGCAAACCGTCTCAATAATCGATGCTTTTCTCGATATTGAAGAAAATCATCGATTTTTGGGACGGTTTGGATGTTGAGGATGGGCTTGGGAAGTCCGTTTTGCTCGAAGCGACCTGTCCTGTCGTACGCATGTCGACCCATTCTTCCCGTGGGGTATTATGTTTCCCGAAGAATAAATCGCTGCACGAGGGGAGGACTGCGTGGACGGGCGCGTGCAACATGACGGCTTTGGCCGCGATATCAACTACCTGCGCATTGCCGTTACCGACAAGTGCAATTTCCGCTGCATTTACTGCATGCCGGCCGATGGCGTGGCGCCCCGTGCACACGACGAGCTGCTCAGCGCCGAGGAAATCGCCCGCTTTGTGCGCTTGGTGGCGGGGGAGGGCATTCGCCGCGTGCGCCTGACGGGTGGCGAGCCGCTGGTCAGCCGCCGCATCATCCCGCTCATTCGCGACATCCGCGCGATTCCGCAGATCGAGGACATCTCACTTACCACCAATGGTGCCCTGCTGCCCAAGCTGGCACCGCAGCTCAAAGATGCCGGGCTTAACCGCGTCAACATCTCCCTCGATACGCTCGACCCCTTGCTGTTTGGAAAGATCACGCGTCTAGGTCGACTCGAGCAGACCATGGCTGGCATCGACGCGGCGCTGGCTTGGGGCTTTGAACCCGTTAAGGTCAACTGCGTTGTTGTGCGCCGGCTCAACCAGGATGTGGCGGCCCTTGCGCGCCTGACCGTCGACCGCCCCATCCATCTGCGCTTTATCGAATACATGCCCATTGGCGACGAGCGTACGAGCTCGCATTGCGCTGTGGACCCGCATGCGCCCGCGCTCAATCCCGAGCTGTGGGACGCGAGCGATACCGTGCCGAGCGTCGAGTTGCGGGCGCGCATCAATGCCGGGGCCGCCGCGGTGGGTCTGGGCGAGCTCGAGCCGCTCGACATCAACGACGCTCCTGCCGGCGCAGGCCCTGCGCGCTATTGGCACTTTCCGGGCGCGGCGGGAACGGTCGGCTTTATTAGCGCCATGTCCAACCATTTTTGTGCGAACTGCAACCGTCTGCGCCTGACGGCCGATGGCAACGTGCGTCCGTGCCTGTTCAGCGATGCCGAGTATTCGGTGCGTGAGGCGCTGCGCCGTGGTGATGATATGCAGGTACTTTCGATTTGGCGCGATGCCGTGGCCCACAAACCGCAGGAACACGCGATAATTGAGGGCACGCAACGATTTATGTCCCAAATCGGAGGATGATCATATGGCCAAGAGCAGGTACGCCGATGCTACCAAGGCCGCTCGCAGGGCCGCGATGTCTGCCCACAAAGCCTCAGCCGCGACGAATGCTGGCAACGCCGACGCGTCCGCGCAGCCGACTGCCAGCGCTGCTACCGAGCCCGCCCGCGACGCCCGTCGAGACGAGCTGACGCACGTGGACGCCAAGGGCGAGGTGCGCATGGTCGACGTGTCCGACAAGGCCGAGACCCATCGCATTGCCATCGCCGAGGGCACCATCCTCATGCACCCCGAGACACAGGCCATGGTGCTGCAGGACCGCGCCAAAAAGGGCGACGTACTTGCCTGCGCGCGCGTGGCGGGCATTATGGCCATCAAACGCACGAGTGACATCATCCCCATGTGCCATCCGCTGCTCATTACCAAGAGTAAGTGCGACATTGCGCCCATCGCTCCGGCGGGGACGCCTGCCGAGGACGTGCCCGAGGGCTGGGCGCCGGCGCGCGCGGACGGGCAGGTTGGCTTTCACGTACTGGTTACGGTCGGCGTGACGGGCAAGACGGGTATCGAGATGGAGGCCCTGACCGGCACGAGCGCCGCGTGTCTGACCATCTATGACATGTGCAAGGCCGTCGATCGCGGCATGGAGATCGTCGACGTGCGCCTGTTGCACAAGGAAGGCGGCCGCTCGGGCGTGTGGGATCGTGCCGAACGTCAGGTTGCTGCCGTTGAGGCTGCCGCCGCAGACGGTGCCGCGCCTGCGAGCGCGCCCGTCGTCGTCGCGTCTGCAGCTCCCACTCCGGCCGTCCCCGCGATTGCGTTTATCGGCTACCAAAACTCGGGCAAGACTACACTTGTCGAGAAGGTCATCGCCGAGCTCACCCGCCGCGGCCTGCGCGTGGGTTCGCTCAAGCATCATGGGCATCACGGCTTTGATATCGATGTGCCCGCTAAGGACACCTGGCGTCATCACCAGGCCGGATCCAAGCACGTGGGGCTCATCTGCGCCACGCGCTGGGCGGAGTACGCCGACACGCGCGAGGAGGATGAGATGCCCGCGCGCGAGCTGCTGTCGCGTTACAACGATGTCGACGTGGTGATCATCGAAGGCTACAAGACCGAGGGCTTCGACAACATCGTAGTCGCGCGCTCCGGTGTCGACCGTCTGCGTGGCAAGAGCTCGCTCGACCTGGTCGACGGCCGCACGCTGGCCCTTGCCTGCAACGAGGCCCTGGCGCGCCAGGCCTTCGACGCCGGCTTTGCGACCCGAGCCATCAACATCAACGACGCCCGAGCCATCTGCGACCTCATCCAAGACCATCTTTAAGGCTTGGGGCCGGCTCGCTGCGCTGCCATGGCAGGTTTTATCTGGGCAAACGTCATTTCCACCACAAAGGGGCCAGGCACCTTTGTGGTGGTTTTTGCTTTGGTAGATGTGTGGGACATGCCTTACAATCTACCAAGTAGTTCATGACGGGCGAAAAACGGAGAGAAGGGGCTTGATGCGTCCTTAATGTTTCATGCGGATAGATTGATTTGACAGATGGTGGCGAATGCCCGCCGTCCGCATTCGTATGAAACAAGGAGTCTCCATGCTCGCCCCTCTTTTCTCAAAGCCTCAATCATCGCTGTCCGTGCAGGCCAAGCGCCTGGTGGCGATGCGCTTTCTCATCTACACCGGTTTTCAGACCAGCTACTTTATCGGCGTTATCGGAACACTCACCTATGCAGACGATGCCTCGGTCGTGGCGACATCGCTGGCCGTCCTTTTTATGAACGTATTCGTGATCCTTGGATCCTTTGCGGGCGGCGCGGCGCTTGACGCCTGGGGCCCGCGCCGTCATTTCTTGCTGAGCATCGTGGGCACGCTGGCAACCGGCGCGGCGACCATTGCCTTTGGCAGCGCGACCGGCATCGTCCTGCTCGGCGCGGTGCTCCTGGGCTTTGTGATGGGGTTTGCCCAGCCCATCACCACATCCTATCCAGCCTACCTCACCGACGATCCTGTCGAGCTCAAAGACATCAACTCTGCCATCGCCATGTTCTCTAACGTGAGTATCATCGTCGGCCCCATGATGGGCGGCTTTGTCGCGGCGGCTACATCGTCACGCGCGGTGTTCGTGCTCATGATGATTTTTACCGTACTGGCGTTCATTGCCGGCTGGGGCTTTAGACCGCAAGCAGTTCGCGTCGCCGCGCGTGAAAGTACTCCCGCGGACAGCAGTACAACGGCAATCACTGCCAGCCAAAGCTCCAACCCCAGCACGTTCGCCCGCGTCACCTTCGCGACAAGCATCAAGACAGTCTTCACCAACAGTATCCTCGCCTTGCTGTTCTGCATCATCTTCCTCTCGAACTTTGGCTACGGTGCCTTCGATCCGCTGGAGTCGTTCTTCTACCGCGATGTCCTGCACGTCGGTGTCGAATGGATGGGCTGGCTCTCGTCGGCCTCGGGCGTGGGCGCGGTGTTGGGCGCCGTGGCCGCGCTCCGCTTGCCTCCGCACCTGGTCAACCTTAAGACGCTGCTTGTGGCGCTCATGTCCGTGGGTCTGGGAAGCCTGCTCTACGTGGGAACGCCGTACGTGGGCGTAGCCCTTGTCGGCCAGATTGCCCTGGGCGTGGCCTGGGGCGTTGTCAACCCGCTCCACAACACCATCGTGCAAACAACGGCCCCGCTCGAGCAGCTCGGTCGCGTCAACTCGGTCATGGGCTTTGGCAATATGTTTGCCGGCGTGGCGCCGCTGGCGATTGCCCCGTGGCTGGCGGCGACGTTTGGCGTGCAGCAGACGCTCATCGGAGCGGGCATGGTCGTGACGGCAGTTCCCGCGGCGTTGCTGCTGTTTGGGCGCCGGCATTTTGATCGTGCCGCAAGGCAGTAAAAACCATCACAACATTCGATGAAAATCGCGATTTTGCCGAAAAACATCGAATGTTGTGATGGTTTGCGCCCCGGGCCAGGCCACCCTTCGGGTCCGGCCACCACAAAGGGGCCAGGCCCCTTTGTGGCGATCGGGTCCCAACGGCCCGCGCCTTGGTATACCATGTACGCCGTTTGCGAATACACCCCACACCGCCGCACAACCCAGAAAGGCCCCCATGGACACCACCTTCAGCCACATCAAAGCCGTGTTCTGCGATATCGACGGCACGCTGCTCACGAGCCAGCACACGGTGTCCCCGCGCACCGTGGCGGCGATTCGCGCCCTGCGCGAGCGCGGCGTGCTCTTTGGCCTGTGCACCGGGCGCGACGCCCACGCGACCGAGGCCATGTATAAGCTCTGGGGCATCGAAGGCCTGGTGGACGTGCTCGTGGGCTGCGGTGGTGCCGAGGTCATCGACCGCGCGCACGGCATCAACGAGCTGAGCTATCCGCTGCCGGGTGAGACCATCGCGCGCATCTGCAAGCACATGGCGGACCTTCCGGTAACGCCCGTCTGCCCCCGAGACGGCGTGTTCTACGTGCCCGAGAGCAACGCGTGCGTCGAGCACCTGTCGCGCGTCGACGGCGTGCCCTACCAGGTGGTCGATTTTGCTGAGTTTTTGCGCGAGCCGCAGCCCAAGGTGATGTTTACCATGGCGCCCGAGGTAATGCCGCGGGTCATCGAGCGGGCGTCGACGTTTGACGACGACACCGTTAAGGCGGCGGCTCTGCAGACCACGCAGCGGCTCTACGAGTTCATGGATCCGCGCGTGTCCAAGACGCGCGGCCTTGTGCGCGTGGCGGAGTTCAATGACATGAAACTCCAGAATATCTGCGTGTTTGGCGATGCCGATAACGACACCTGCATGGTGGCTGACGCCGGCGTGGGCGTGGCCATGGCAAACGGTAGCGACGTCACCCGTGCCGCCGCCGACTTTGTAACCGCGAGCAACGACGAAGACGGCATCGCGATCTTTATCGAGGAACATCTGCTGTAGCGCTAGGGCAGAATCACCACAAAGGGGACAGGTGCCTTTGTGGCGGCCTCAGGCGATTTGGGCGAATTGATGCCTAAAATCTGCGCACAAAATCAAATATGATTGTCTGAACATCACGCTTCTAACCACCGATGAGTTAAAGATATTCCCATCAATTTGGTAGTCTATTCCTCCCGGTTAATGACCTACTGTTCACGGTCGATTTTCGACCGTTCACAGGATGTTTGCTCTTGAGCAAAATGTTATGCAAATAAATCTAATGCCATTAAAAAATAATAGGCAACTAAATTACCAGCAGAAACAAAAAACAGATAGCGAATAAACGAAGGCAAATCTGAGTAAATGTCAAGAGAATTGAGAACTGGCTACAAAAATGTCGGTTTTGTTGCTCGGATGTTTAAACAATAGTTACAATAGTATTACTAAGCGTGCGCAATTACAGGTTGCGCAGATACGTTTGATAGTGAAAGAGCAAGATCGCGGTCTCTTGGGGAGGAGACATCGATGAAAGCGAATTCAGAAAAAACTAAGCAGAAAAAAGCGACGCGCCGTGTACTGGCAGGCGTTTTGTGCGGAGCCTCCGTGTTGAGCCTGGTACTGTCGCTCGTCATGCCCCCGATCTCGCAGGCCATTGCCAACGATGCCCAGACGGTTTCTACCGAGGAAACTGTGACGGTGGATTCCTCAAGTGAGTCTGCTGACGTAGACAACACTACTAACGGGGATGCCGAAAGGCAGGATAACAACGACGTCAAGAATGACGAAGCCTCTGGCGACGCTGGTGCGGCGAGCCTGTTGTCCGATGACGCAGGGGTTGAGGATGCTGTACAGCCTGCGGATGACAGTGCTAATGATGAGGGCGATATTGCTCTAGCTGTGGAAGACGCGGACGGATATACGCAGATTAATACAGCACAGGACCTCTACGATTACCTTCAAAATGATAAAAAAACCGGCAAGTTTCGCCTGAATGCCGATGTCGAGTGTGCAAGTGACATTACGTTGGGCGCAGGTGAGGTGACCTTAGATTTAAATGGTCACAAGATTAAGCATAATGGCACCGAATCAGGTCGCAACAACATGCCCATGTTCAATGTGCCTGCGGGCGCGACGCTCACGATTGAGGATTTGAATCCAGGAGTCGACAGTGAGTGCAAGCAGGACTTCGACAAATTCGGGAACCTTGCTACGCTCGATTACGACGGCAACGGTACGCCCAACAAGCTCACGTACTACGTGACCAAGTCAACTCCGAATGGCACTGCTACCACTGAGACGCTCTACAAGCACGAGGTCAGCATCAGCGGCGCCATCGTGGGCACCACTGCTCACTCTACGATGAGGCTCATCAACGTCTGTGGCGGTACGTTTAACCTTCAAAGCGGCGTGCTGACCACGAATCAGGACGCAAATGTTCGCCACCTGATTTATGCCGATAACGGCTCTACCGTCAGCATGAGTGGCGGATACGTTTGTGGTGCTTCTATGGGCAGCGATGGTGCTGGTGCTGGAATTCATGTTGAGGGCTCAACCCTGGATGAGGGCTCAACCCTGGAGATCTCTGGCGGCGTAATTGCTGGTAACTATGCCCCCAGTGGCGGCGGCGTTTATGCCAAGGATTCTGCGGTAGACATGGTTGGCGGTATTATCTCCGGTAACGGTACAAATAATTATGAAAGCGGTTATGGCGCGGGAATTTGTGCTGAGGGCTCTATGGTGACCATTACGAATGGTTACATTACTAACAACAAATATCAGTACTATATCGATGAAGGACACAAAGGTAACGGTTGCCATGGTGGTGGCGGCATTGCTGCTTTCAATGGCGGCAGTCTCACAATTAACGGTGGTTACATTACCGGTAACTACTCTGCCGAGGCTGGCGGCGGCGTTTATGCTGGCGCTTGGAATCGAGCTCTTTCCGGGTTTACGTTTTCTGGTGGAATCATCGCCAGCAATGTGGCGCAAAACTCAGAGGGTGGCGGCATCCGTATCGCTGCGCCTACCGTTGGTGTGTTTGAAGTGCCGAAAGGTTCACACGCTTATATCACTAACAATACGACCAATACCACCAACGACTGGGGTGGCGGCGGCGTGTTCGTTCAGGGTAGCAGTGAACAAGGCATTAAATCGGCGAGCCTCAATATATATAACGCGCTGATTACCAACAATCATGCCAATGGCTTTGGCGGCGGGTTTGCCGCTTGCCCGACTGGTAAGACTGCCATTACCGATACCAATGGCATCGCGGTTTTCGGTAATACTGACGGTAAACCTGACGGTAGTTATAACCGATCGGGCGGCACACACGAAAAGACCGATGACAAGGATTGGCTCCCTAACAACAAAGGCGGCGAAATAACTGAAGAGTTTAAAAAAGCCGGTCACCAGGATCTTTTTCTTATTCGCGATAGTACTAACGGTGAATACATCGCAGCCGTAACGGGTCAGATGCTTGGCGGCGGTGCTGCCAACTGGACGGGCACGATCGACAAAACACCAACGTCTATCGGCAAGTACGAGGGCGCCCAAGCTAAGTACAGGATTGGCCTTAAATCTAAGCCGATTCAGGAAGATAAAGATGCTGCTACCGCGGCTGCGTCCCTCTTCATCACGGGCAACAGATCCAACATTCACGGTGGCGGCATCATGACCAACGGCGACGTAATCGCTGGCTCCACCACGGAGGTGAACGTGTACCCCAAGATGAAGCTCAACGGCACTAAGGCGCTAACGGGTCGTGCGCTTAAAGACGGAGAGTTCAAGTTCCAGCTGCTCAAACGGGGTACAAACAAGCAGGATCCCTCGTTTGCCGATCACAAGCTGCAACTCAATGGCTGCACAAAAGTTGGCGATGGGGTCACGAATGATAGTGACGGCAACTTTGCCTTTAATCTGGGCGAGGTCTACTCCGATGGCTCGATTGTCTACTACCTCGTTGAGGACCCCGGTGACAATCCCGTTTCTGGCGTGACTTGCGACGAGACTATCTACAAGATTGAATTTGAAACAACGGTGGCCCAGACACAGAAGGTGCTGGACATTACTTACACCTACTACTCGGTTGGAAAAGTAAAGGTCACTAATCTCACCAAAGGGGACTCGATGGAGGTTACTCCGAGCGATGTCAGTAATGTGTCCGTTAATCTCACGAACGGTAAGATCTTTATTAATGATAAGACCTTTACTAATGCATACACAGCCAAGGGCTCTTGGACACCTCAGGTGACCAAGAAGGTCGACGGCGGCGAGATGAAGAGGTTCAAGTTCGAGCTGTATGCTGAGAATTCCGACAACACGGAGACACCCCCTCAGACCAAATATACTTCTGCTGAGTCGGGAAATTCTCAGACAGTAACGTTCGATCCGGTACCAATCGGTCCACTGGGCATCAATGATCTTACCAATGGCAAAGCAACGTTCACCTACTACATCCGTGAATGCGACGCCAGCGAGGCCGATGGCACCAAACACGAAGGCTACAAGAACGACACCAAGAGGTTCAAGGTCGTGGTAACGGCAACGGACAACGGTGACGGCACGCTGAAATGCACGCCGGTCTACTACGAGGTCGACGCCAACGATAATGTGAGCGCGAATTCAACCCCTAACCCCACCTTCATCAATACCTACTCCACCTCTTTGCCCCTTTCTGGTATGTCGGGCGTCACTCTGACGTACCTTGCCGGCGCGGCGGTGCTTTGCGCTGCTGCGGCCTGGATGCACATTCGTCGCAAGGCGAATGCAAAGGGAGGCGAGCGTCGTGAATAAGAAAGTTTGCTCCTTCCCGATCTTGTTTGCGCTGCTTGCCCTCCTGATCGGCACCTGCGCGGCTGTGTTCCCCGCATCCGCGCAGACCGTGCCGACCTCGACCGGTTCCATCACGGTGAGCGGCACCGTGGCGCGCAGCTACGACGCCTACCAGATCTTTAGCGCCAACGTCGTCGACGGCGACAGCGACGCCAAGATCGCCACCGACCTCGCCTGGGCAAGCGACGCCGTGCGCGATGCCGCGCTGCCTGTGCTGCACAGCGCCGGCATGCCCAACTCCCAGACCACCGCGCAGGAAGCTGCCGAATGGCTCAACGCCGATTCCCACCTTACGAGCGCGCTGAGCGCACAGCTCGCTCGTTCCCTCCAGAGCTCTGACGCCGTGCCCCTTAACGCGGGCACGGCGTCAGAGCTGCCCTGTGGCTACTGGCTCATCGTCGCCGACGACGACGCCATCTCCCAGGGCGAGGCCGGCACCGCGCCGATCATGGCCCTGGTCGGCGGCAGCGCCGTCACCGTCAAGCCCAAGGCGGCGACGCCCAAGGTGGTCAAGCACGTGCTGGAGGACAGCACCGCCGCCTGGCAGAAGGCCGCCGACGCCACGGTCGCCGACGACCTGTACTGGCGCCTCTCTGCCACGGTCCCGGCGGGTCTTACCGCTTACGACACCTATACGGTGCAGTTCGTTGACACCATGAGCGCGGGGCTCGACCCCTCCAAGGTCGCTGCGAGCATGCATGTATACGTGGCGGCAGGCGCGGACGGCGACTTCGATGCCGTCTCGACCAGCAAAGACGGGCGCGTAGGCACCGACCCCGCGAAGGGCTGGACCGACATCACGGCCCAGTGCAGGGTCTCGGTCGACGGCAAGACCTTCACCGTGCGCACCGGCGACCTCATCGCCGCGCTCGGCGGGGCAGACGCCTTCACCGCGGGCGCCCGCGTGGTCGCCGTGTACAATGCGCCGCTCAACAGCGCGTGCAACCACGGCATCGCGAAGAGCAACCCCAACGAGGTCTACCTGCGCTACCCGCGCTCTCCCTTTGCCGACCAGTCCGGCGATGCCGGCTTTACCCGCACGCCGAGCGGCGATGCGTGCGCCTACACCTGGGATCTCGCGCTCACCAAGCGCGGCAGCGACGGCGACAAGCCGCTTGCCGGGGCGGTCCTGAGCATCGCCGATGACCGTGGTCGCACGCTGGCGGCCGACGGCATGTGGGATGCGGAGGGCAAGGCCACCGTCACCACGGGCGAGGACGGCCGCGTGACCGTCTCGGGCGTGGACTCGGGCAAGCTGGAGGTCCGCGAGCTCAAGGCGCCCAAGGGCTACACCGCCTTTGAGGGCACGCGCTCCGTGACGGTCAAGGCCGAGGGCCTGGACGTCGACCAGGTGGCCGCCGCCAAGCCCAAGCTCACCATCACGGCCGAGTCGCCCCTGCGCGCCGACAGCGCGGACGGGTCGACGGGCAGCCTGGAGGCGTCGCTCATCAATACGCCCACCGGCACACCCCCTAGCATTACCACCGGAGGCTTTATGCTCTCGACTGGCGATATGGCAATGTACGCCGCGGCCGCCGCAGCGGTCGCCGGAGCCGCGCTCATCGTGGTCGCGCTCCTGGTCAAGCGGGGAGGTGGCAGCCATAAAGAGTAGCTGGCAGCCCCGCAGAGAGCGGGGCGAGACGTAACGAAGCAGATGCTAAGACACAGACAGGCAGATTTAGATCAAATGGAATTCGAGCAGAAAGCAGAGGAAAAGAAGATGAGCATGAACAAGAACATCGCACGCCTAGCAGTAACCGCCGGCCTCACAGCAGCGCTGAGCTTCGGCGGAGTCATGGCCCCGGTGACCATGGCGTTTGCTGATGGCACGCCGAAGGTGGCCGAGAGCGGCAGCGTGACGATTAAGGAGGATACCTACAAGGATACGACCTTTAAGGGAATCAAAATTTTCTCGGCGAAGGTCACGCAAGACTGGAAGGATGATGGTACCTGGGACTCCACTGCGGAGAAGACGCTTTCCGATATCGAATGGGCAAGTGATCCCGTAATGAGCGCAGTGACTACGGCATTTAATAACGATGATCCCAAGCCTGTTGACTTGCCGACTGGCAAAGATGCTAAATCTGCTCAGGCGTGGGCCCAGTTCATCAAAAAGCACGGGTCCGATGCTGATGGGGGTAAAAACGTCAAGGCCGGAAGCGTGCTCGACAAGATCGCTGCTGCCGTTGAGAAGGCGAACATTCCTGAAGGCAATAACGGCTGGCTAAATGCTGACAACACCGGTTCTTTTAGTAACTTGGCTACTGGTTACTGGCTCTTCGTGACTAAGAGTGTCGGCGAGAATGCTAATGCTGAAAAGGGTAACACGGATACCTTCAGTTCGCCCATTTTCGCCGTTGTTGGCGGTTCCGCTGAGAACTTAACTCCCAAGAAGCAGGTCCCCACTGTGACCAAGGCCGTCAGGGACGACAGGGATGGCAGCACCTTCGGTACCGATGTGTTCAAAAATCCCAACATGGCTGCAGACTCCCGAATGGACCAGTTTATCGACTATCAGCTCGTTGGCACCGTTGCGGGGAACATCAACACTTACAGCACCTACAGGTACACCTTCACGGATAATCTTCCCAAATCCATGACGCCTCGTCTTGGGGCTGACGGCAAGACGCCAGTTGTTACGGTCAAAATTGGCAATACCGAGGTTAAGACCGGCTACACTGCCAAGTACGATAACGACACGCTGACTGTCGACTTCCTTAATCTCAAGAATTGCATGGCTGAGGGTGAAACTCCTATCTCGCTGGATGGCAACTCTAAGGTGACCGTTGAGTACCAGGCCAAGCTCGACTCTAGCAAGGTTTGCAATGCTGACGGTTCGCTCAATTCAGAATTCAGCAGTTTGCTCGGTACCGCACAGACGAATACGGTTAAGCTTACCTACTCCAACAACCCGCACGGTGAAGGTGAAGGCACTACGGTTGACCATCCTGCTTATGACTACACCTATGGTATCGATGTTACCAAGGTCGGTAGCGACAAGGATGGAGACGGTAACCTCAAGACGCTCAAAGATGTTGAGTTCACCTTGCAGGAGGTTGTTAACGGCAACGCTGAGAAGCAATTCATCGACGCCCGGGGTGTAAAGCACAGCGACGCCAAGGAAGCCACGCTCAAGACGACGAACGAAGGCAAGATCAACGTTGTCGGTCTCGACGAGGGCACCTACATCCTCAAAGAGGTTAAGCCTGCTCCTGGTTACAATAACTCCGCCAAGGACGGTGTCACCTTTACTATCAAACGTGACAGTAACGATCAGCTCTATCAGGCTGGTCAAAGTGTTACTCCGAGTACGGAGTCTGTAATCAGTGCAGCATCTGGCGTTGTGAAGGATGGCACGGCCGCCGCAGCTACCGGTAAGCTCAGCTTCACCATTATCGACCAGAAGGGCTCCAACCTCCCGCTCACCGGTCTCAACGGCGTGACCTTCACTTGGATCGCTGGTGGCGCGGTGCTGTGCATCGGCGTGGCGCACCTCATCCGCAGCCGTAAGCAGGCCGAGGAGTCCGAGCAGGAGTAACGCTCGTTCACCCATCCCCTTGGCAGGTGGGATGTGATGGCCATGAGACTTGCGGACACTTTTCTCGTCCATCCACGTTCTTGCTTTGCCATTCTCTTTCCGGGGCAGACTCCGCGCTGGAGTCTGCCCCGTTTTTTTGGATAACGCAGCCAGCCTCCATCGCTTGTATGATCGAGTGTATGATTAGCGAACAGATGTTTGCAAATATTGCGTTTACCAGCTGTAAGTGCGAGTGCTCGCAGTAAAATACCCTTGCGACGCATCCCGTGCGCGGGCGGCCGACGACTCGATCGGAGGTCCCCAAATGCTGAAATTCCTTAACGCGCTCGCCGCCCTCGCGGCGGTGGGCACGTTCGTCATCGCGTTTCTTGACTCGTATGAGGTTCGGTTTAAGGTCCGTAGGCGCACGCGCGGTGCGGACGGTAGAAGGCATTTGCGCCGCAACAAGCGCAAATAAGAATGCCCGGGGGTCGGATCCCGGGCATTTAACAAAACCAGAAAACTAGGCCGCCCGCGCTCCCAAACATTTACGCGGGGTGCGTCGTTTTCTACTGACATTGTATCCCGAATCGCCCCGCCGATCCGGGACATTTTGAAAACTCAAATGCTGGCTTATCCTCGACTGGACGGTGCAGTCTAGCTGCGTTGCCAGCCGCGGAAGCTCGCTAATCGGCTATTATTTGTTTAGACAACTTGAGTTGTAGAGGAGTGACCGGCGATGGTGCAGGGCACCAAACATATGAAGAGCAATAACGCTGCGGACAACGGCGGCTCAAGCCCTCAGCCCAAACCTCAGCCCAAGCCCAAGCCCAAGCGCCGCCGCAAGCGGCTGCCGCGCTGGGCCGACCGGCTCATCACCATCGTAATCATCCTTATTGGCGTGGGCCTTATGACCTGGCCGTGGATCTTGGACCGGCTCGAGGCCTCGGGCGTGTTCAACCAGATCAGCACGGTGTCCAGCACCGTGGACGCGCTGTCTGCCGAGGAGCGCGAGCGCATCCTGCTCCAGGCGCGCTCCTTTAACGAGCAGCTGGCGGGCGAGGCCACCGAGCTTCCCGCCGACCAGATTGAGCCCTATGCCCAGCAGCTCATCTTTGATCGCGATCCCATGATGAGCTGGGTCGAGATCCCCTCCATCGACGTGAGCATGCCCATCTACCACGGTACGAGCGAGGAAGTCCTTATGGCGGGCGTCGGCCACCTGGAGGGCACGAGCCTACCGGTGGGCGGCACCTCGACGCACTGCGTGCTCACCGCGCATTCGGGCATGCGCAACCTGAGCATGTTCGACGACATCCACTCGCTGGAGCCCGGCGACCTGGTGCTGCTGCACACCATGAACAAGACGCTCGCCTACAAGATGGTGGACTCCGAGGTGGTGCTGCCCGAGGAGATGGAGTCGCTGACCATCGAGCCCGGCGCCGACAAGGTGACGCTTGTCACCTGCACGCCCTATGGCGTGAACGACCATCGCCTGCTGGTGCATTGCGTGCGCACCAAGTACAACAAGAAGGACGTCGACAAGCAAAAGTCGCTGGCCGGTCGCCACTGGGGCAAGCGCGAGTTTGCCGTGCTCATCGTGGTCGTAGCCATTGTGCTGTTGCTGCTGGACATCGTGATCCACGCGGTCCGCAAGCGCCGCAAGGCCAAGGCCTCGGCATAAGACATTCTCCAGAACCGCCACAATGGGGACAGGCGCCTTTGCGGTGGTCGGGACTTCCAAACCATCACAACATTCGATGAAAATCTCGATTTTGGCGAAAAGCGTCGAATGTTGTGATGGTTTGCGTTGTGGACGCGACGGTTTGCGTTGTGGACGCGACGGTCTTCGTTGTGGGCGCGACGGTTTTCGTTTCGGACGGTGCGGTTTCGTTGCAGAACCGCCGGCCCGCAGCCTGCCAGCCCGCCGCCCTCGTTACGTTTTCGCTGCATTTGGGTAAAGCGTCTGCTCCAAGCCGGCGTTGCCTTGTATACTGGAGCGGTTTATCTGTTATGCGGAAGGGAGCGCCTATGGCACTCAGCGAGAAAGACGTGCGCGGCATCGCCGAGTACGCAAAGATCGCACTGACCGATGACGAGCTCACCCAGATGACGTCCTACCTGAACGACGCCGTCCAGATGCTCGAGCCCGTCTTGCAATATGATTTGCCCGACGTGGAGCCCACGTTCCATCCTATCGGAAGCCTGTCCAACGTGATGGGCGATGACCTGCGCGAGCCCGAGCGCGACCTGCCGCTCGACGTCGCGCTCGAAAACGCCGGCAGCGCGCGCGACCGCTACTTTCGTGTGCCGTCCATTTTGGGAGAGGGGGAGAGCGAGTAATGGCGCTAAGCTTCGATTCCCTTACCGCCGCCCAGATCGCCGCGGGCGTTGCCGCCGGCGACTTTACCGCTACCGAGGTGGCCCAGGCCTCCCTTGCCGCCATCGAGGCGCGCGAGGGCGGGGTCCAGGCATTCCTGCAGGTGTCGCCCGAGCTTGCACTCGAGGCCGCTACGCGCGTGGATGCCGACCGTGCCGCAGGCAAGCCGTTGCCCCCGCTCGCGGGCGTGCCGCTGGCCATTAAGGACAACATGAACCTCGTGGGCACGCGCACCACCTGCGCTTCCCGCATGCTCGAGGACTACCAGAGCGTCTACACCGCCACCTGTGTCCAGCGCATGCTCGATGCCGGCTGCCTGCCCATGGGCAAGGCCAACATGGACGAGTTTGCCTTTGGCAGCTCCACCGAGAGCTCGGCGTTCCACCGCACCAACAACCCCTGGGATGCCGAGCGCGTGCCCGGCGGCTCCGGTGGCGGCTCCGCCTCCGCAGTCGCCGCATTCGAGGCACCGATCGCCCTCGGCACCGACA
>OLQB01000615.1_pt1 | contig 27443 bp, 17 predicted proteins | sample 1672681 | NCBI WGS metagenome assembly OLQB01 (sample SAMEA3136713, study PRJEB25190) | human gut metagenome | reverse complement strand
ACGCCGGAATCGCGCAGGTTCAGCGCATGGGCGTGGCCCTGGGAACCGTAACCGATGATGGCAACCTTCTTGCCTTCGAGGACCGAGAGATCGCCGTCGTTCTCATACCAGATTTGTGCAGCCATTGTACTTGGCACTCCTTTTGTGTAGTGGGGTGAACGCTTGGAAAGCATTCGGGTTTCTACCATTCGCAGATGAAATTCGTGGTTTCGTGCATGGATTTTGTCCTGCAAACTGGGGTCCATCCTACCGGAGCGGCCGTTTTGGTACGTATCCAGTCCACAAAGTGAGCCGCGAAATCGTAAAAAATTCGTCGCGGCGCAATCGTGATACCTTTCCTGCGAAACCCCTACGGAAGCGACGTTTCGGGCCGTTGGAATGTTGTTTCCGTTGGGAATTGCGATTAAGTCCCTACCGAAGCGACGTTTCGATCGCTGAAAATGACGTTTGTGTAGGCAAGCATGTGCTTATTTAGGTGACGCTTCACGCATTTTGGTAGGAAAGTGGCTTAGGATAGGCACGTAGGATTGTTTGATGAGGAAGCTGAAGCAATGGTCACTGCGACGGGGATTGCGCCTGGTTCCGAAATGACGGCGCAGATGGAGCAGGTGGAGGAGCGTAATGTCTCGGGCGTGCTGCATATCGCCTCGATTTTCGCCTCGCACATGGTACTGCAACGCAACAAGCCCATTGCGGTGTTCGGCGCATTGGCTGCCGATTGCGCCGGTATGGAGGTTGTGGCGGAAATACACGACTTTGACGGCTCCCTGATCGCGCAGGAACATGCTTATTCTTCGCAGAACGTGGTCAACGGCTTTTCGCAGTGGCGCGTGATGCTGCCCGCGCAACCGGAAGGCGGTCCGTACACTCTTCGTATCGTCGCGGGCAATGATGCCATCGAATTCGACGACGTGCTTATCGGCGAAGTGTGGCTCGCCGGCGGCCAAAGCAATATGGAACTTGAGTTGCGTAACAGCGAGCATGCCGACGAAGCACTTGAGGATTGCGCCGATCCGCTGCTGCGTTTCTACAATGTGCCGAAAACCGGTGTCATCAATCGCAATGCGGAAAATACGTCGAGTTGGCAGGAATCATCGCCGGAAAACAGTGGTGTGATGAGTGCCGTCGCCTACTATTTCGCACGCAAGCTGCGCTCCGAACTCGACCCCGATCTGCCGGTCGGCATTGTCGACTGCTATATCGGCAGCACGTCGATCAGCTGCTGGATGAGCGAGGACGCACTCAATTCCAGCGATGCCGGCCGCGACTATCTGACGCGCTACCAGCGTGCGATCGCAGGCAAGACACAACAGCAGTTCGAGCTGGAAACCAGCGAATGGCAGTCGCAGATGGACGCATGGAACGCGGCTGTGGAAACGGTGCGTCAGACCAATCCGAACGCAACGAGCAGCGAGTTGAGCGAACAGTGCGGCACCTGCCCGTGGCCGCCGCCGCTCACCCCTACATCGCAATGGCGTCCGTGTGGCCCCTTCCACGCCATGCTGGAACGTATCATGCCCTACTCGCTGGCCGGTTTCCTGTGGTATCAGGGTGAGGAAGACGAGCAATACAGCGGTTCCTACCGCGAGCTGCTCGGCATGATGATCGGCGAATGGCGTGCGCTGTGGAGCGAAAATCTGCCGTTCCTCATCGTGCAGTTGCCGCAATGGATCAACGGCAAGACGGCTGCGGACGGCAACGATCCGATGCGCTGGCCGGTGCTGCGTGAGGCCCAATGGGACGCCGCGCAGTCCATAGACAACGTGTACGCCATCTGCACGATCGACTGCGGCGAATACGACAACATCCACCCGCTGGACAAGCGCACGCCCGGCGAACGCCTTGCCAATTGCGCGCTGCGGCAAATCTACGGCATGGATCGCGTTCCGGTGCACGGCCCGACGGTGCTGGGCTTCCGATGCGACCCGAACGGCCGCGTACGCCTGTTCTTCCGCTATGCGCACGGTTTGCATTTCGAAGGCACCACGCCCGGCGGCGGCGACGACGATGATTTCGATGGCCAGCTGCCGACTTTGGTGCGCGTGCCGGAACATTCCGGCTTCGAACTGGCCGGTTCCGACGGTATGTTCCACCCGGCGACCGCCGCGATTTTCGTGGATTGCGACATCGATGATCTCGTCAATTCCAGAGTGAACGTGGTCGATTACAACGCTACGGAATTCGGCATTCCGATTAACAGCCGCAGCATCGGCACGATTACGCTGGCGACTCCGGATGTGCCCGAGCCGATGGCGATGCGATACGCCTGGCGCAGTTGGGGGCCGGCTCCGCTGTTCAACGACGACGGCCTGCCCGCGCAGCCGTTCCGTCTGGACCTGACCGACCATACCGAGCCGACTGCCTGAACTGCTTGAGTTATCTGAACTGCTTGAGCTAGCCTGAGCTGGCCTGAACGGGAAAGCCGGGCAATCAGACCAGTTGGGGAGCCTCACTTCCACAAATCAGGGCCGAACGACTCCAGGTACGTTGCCAGTTCGGCCGCCATTTCCTCCTGTTCCGCCACACGTGGATGCCCCGGTGTGACGGAGTCGTTGCGCGAATACAGGAAGTGCCGTACGCGGCCGTCGCCTTCGGCGTTCACGGTCTGGCATACGTCGTCGATGGCCTGGTCCCAGACCGGATTATGAATGAACGTGGACGTGGCGAGCACAATCAGCGCGGTCGGGTATTTCCCGCGCAACGCATGCACGAAATCGACATACCGCGCCCGCCAATGCGTGGCTTCGGCGCCGTCGTAATCGTCTGCCATGAAATCATGGGGATGCGAATCGTTCTGCCCCAACGCAATGACCACAACATGCGGCGTATACCGTGAGAAATCCCACTCCGCCAACGGGCCGCGGTCCGGATCGTAGACGGATTTGTCCCAAATACTTTCCATGCCGAGATAGTCGGGCGCATGGAACCATCCGATGCCGTCCGTCAGCGACGCGCCGCCCTGCGAGACGAGGTGCACCTGTGCGCCAAGCCTGCGGGCCGCAATCGCCGCATACGAATACCAGGCGTTGCTGTAGGCGCTCAAATCGGCTTCCGGGTCGGCCTGCCCCGCATAGCAGGCGGCCTCGCAACGTTCGCCGCAGGTGATGGAATCGCCATATGCCTCGATGCGCCGCGTCGGCTCCGGCACCGCCGTCGGCATGAGCCGGGCGCCGCCATCCAGCAGAATCCCATACACGTCGAAGCGATTGTTGCCTTCGTCCTGCCGTTTGAACACCGTCACTTCATGTTCGATGTCCGGCAGATCGTCCGCGATGATGATATCGACCGGCTTGCGCGCGCCGTCGTCCGCTTCGGCCGGTTCCGTACGGCTTGGGTAGCCGTTGACCAAGGTGATGCCGTCATGGGAAGCGTCGATGGGCACGCGTGTCTTGACCTGCACGCCGTCGATGATGGCGCCGATGTACGCGCCGCCGTACCCCCAATGGTTGACGAGGCGGATGCCGACATGCGTGCCGGTGCAGCGGAACGAGACCTGCACGTAGGGGAACGCCCAGACCTGAAAGCCGGCGTGGGCGTCGTCGATGCGTCCCATGAACCGCAGGTTGGAATCGGTGATTGGTATGAGTTTCATTGGTGTTTCCAGAGGCTTTCGACTTGGCGGCCATGGCCCGCTGCCTTGCGAGTCAGACCCACATCATTGATTAACTTCATTAACGTAATTCATCTTAACGCTTCAGTAAAAGACATGCGGAAGAGGGCTGTTTTTTCGGGGATTGCATGCGTGTCGTGACGATTTTGGAGAATCGTGGGCGCAAAGCGTGCGCGTTCTGCCGTTCAGTGGTTGCGGCGTCTGATAAATCAACGCTTAATTGCAGCTGACGCATCATGGCTTATGTTGGCTTGTAAAGTGCGTTCTTTGCTGCTATTTGGCCGATTCTTGCGATTGCATACGTTTGCTTAAGCGCTTAACGACACACCGTAAAGAAAATTTCATTAACTCTCTTAATATTGGGCTATTTTTTGCTCGCATAAACAAAACTAATCGCTCCGAAAGCTTGGGGAATCGGCATTCTCGACGCCTTGAAAGAGACTGAAAGAAAAAATACCCCATACCTCCGGGGGTGTTGAAACTGTCTCAGCAACAACTTAAGCGCTTGACAAGCTTAAAGGGTTCAGTTATCGTGTAATCACCACTTCATCAAAGGCAGGCAGAGAGGCCTGAGATGAACGGCTTCGCCAAAAGGGCATCGGTGCCGAGGCCTTGAACGGCGATGAATAATGATTCATAAGGAAGGATCAGAAGATGAATCTCAAGAAGATCGTCGCAGTCGGCATCGCAGCTGTCTGCGCGGTAAGCATGGCGGCCTGCGGTGGCAGCAACAGCTCCTCTGGACAGACCGATATGACGTACGACAAGATCGAGCTCGGCAAGACCGGCAAGGACATCAAGGCCAGCATCAAGTTCTACAATGGCCGCACCGATATGGGACTTGATTCCTATCCGGGCAAGAATTGGGAGTCCTATATCGCCGATTTCAACAAGCTTTATCCGGATATCAAGGTCGATGTGCAGACCGACACCAATTACGCTGATAACGCGCTCACCCGCCTGCAGGGCGGCGACTGGGGCGACATCATGATGATCCCGTCCGTCGATAAGTCCGAAATGTCGAACTACTTCATTTCCTACGGATCGCTCGACACCATGAAGAAGCAAGTCAAGCTCGCCTCCGAAAAGGCTTACGACGGCAAGTGCTATGGCATCGCCACGGATGGCCAGACCTCGGGAGTGGTCTACAATAAGGCCGTCTTCAAGAAGGCCGGCATCACCGACCTGCCGAAGACCCCGAGCGAATTCATCAAGGATCTCAAGCTCATCAAGGAAAAGACGGATGCCATCCCGCTGTACACCAACTACGCGGCCGGCTTCACCATGGGTGCCTGGGATGCCTACATCGGCACCACGGCTACCGGCGATGACACCTACATGAACCAGAAGCTCGTGCACACCAAGGCTCCGTTCAAGGACCCGGGCGACGGGACCCATGCCTACAACGTGTACAAGATCCTGTACGATGCCGTGGCCGACGGCCTGACCGAGGATGATTATTCCACCACCGATTGGGAATCCTCCAAGGGCATGATCAACAACGGCAAGATCGGCACCATGGTGCTGGGTGCCTGGGCCGTGACCCAGATGCAGCAGGCCGGCGACCACCCTGATGACATCGGCTACATGCCGTTCCCGATTTCCATCAAGGGCAAGCAGTATGCCTCCATGGGCGGAAACTACTCCATGGGCATCAACAAGAAGTCTTCCAAGGACAATCAGGAAGCGGCCATGATCTTCGTCAAGTGGCTCACCGAGAAGTCTGGTTACGCCATGAACGAAGGCGGCATCCCGATCAAGTATGGCGAGAGTGACCTTCCGAGCATCTACGCCGACTTCAAGGATGTGGACATGGAGCCTGACGCGGACTCCCTGAAGGGCGAGGAGGATCTGTTCACCGAGGTGAACTCCGACTCCGAGCTTGGCATCAACTCCAATGGCAACAAGCGTGTCCAGGCCATCGTCGAGCACGCGGCCAACAAGGACAAGTCCTACGACGACATCATGAAGGATTGGAACAACGCTTGGTACAAGGCGATGCAGGACGATGACGCGGAAGCCAAGTACTGATCGCCATTGATCGCTTCGGGTCGGTCTGACTTGTTCGGGACCGATCCGGAATAATCGCAAAACCTTTCCCCTTTTCTCCTCTTACCGGCGGCCGCTACTATTCCGGTTGCGGTCGCCGGCTTTCCATGCTACTGGTACGTCAACGAAAAGAGAGCATCATGACTACCGCGATCGCGGGTGCCGCGGCCACTTCTGCGGACGACACCCCCTTCAATCCTCATAAGCGCGACTACAAGAAGGCCATCATCATCGTAGCCTTCTGCTTCATCCCAGTCGCATTGCTGGTGATTTTCACTTATTGGCCGTTCATCCAGATGTGCGGTTATTCCTTCTACAAGATGAAGTACATCGGCACGCCGCGCTTCATCGGCTTGCGCAACTACCGTGATATCTTCACCCGACCCGAACTGCTCGCCACGCTGAAGCTGAGCCTTTACTACATGGCCGGTGCCCTCATCCAGGTGGGCTTGGCCCTGTACCTGTCCACCCTGCTTGCGTTCCGTGTCCGCGGCGGCGCGTTCTTCAAGGGCGCGATGTTCTTCCCCTACCTGATCAACGGCATCGCGGTCGGCTTCATCTTCAAGTTCTTCTATACCCGCGGCTACGTGCTCGACACCGTGCTTCAGTGGTGCGGATTCCAGCTCGACAATCTGCCGTACTGGCTGAAGGACCAGTCCATCAACAACTGGTCGCTGGTGGGTTCATCCATTTGGCGTTATCTTGGACAGAACGTGATTCTGTTCATAGGCGCGATCATGTCCATCGACTCCTCGCTGTATGAGGCGGCTGAGATCGACGGCGCCAACAAGTGGCAGCAGTTCAAGCACATCATCCTGCCGGGCATCAAGACCATCCTGGTGCTGAACATCATCCTCTCCATCACCGGCTCGCTCTCCGCCTTCGAAGGTCCGTACGTCATCACCTCCGGCGCGAACGGCACCGGCACCTACATGGTGCAGATGGACAAGATCGCGCACACCGACCAGAAGGTGGGCTTGGCGTCCGCCATGGCCGTGGTGCTGCTGGTCATCATCATCATCTGCACATTGCTGCAGAAGATCATCATGGGCGTGCTGTTCAAGGACGCCGATGACGGCACCGAGAAGGCCCGCAAGCAGGCTGCGAAGATCGAAAAGCAGCGCAGGCGCGCGCTGAAGGCCGCCAACAAAGTCAAGGTCGGCAAGGCTCCATTGTTCAAGAACGGAAAGGTGAGTGCGTGATGACTAGCACAACCGTCGCACCTCAGGCGCAGGCTCCGCAGAGCCAAGTGCAGAAGGTCGGTTTCGGATACCATCTCAAGCTGTGGATCCTGAGCTTCCTCAAATATCTCAGCCTGATTTTCGTCACCTTCTGGATGCTGCTGCCGCTGGTCACTTGCTTCTTCACCGCTGCCAAGAGCACCGATGAGTGGCGCTCCACCTCCGTGATGGCGTTCCCGAAGAATATCTTCAACTTCGACAACTATGTCGAGGCGTTCAAGCTTTCGAATATGGCCGTCGCCTTCCGTAATTCGCTGATCGTGCTCGTCTGCGTGTGCTTCCTCACCACCATCATCGGCACGCAGCTCGCCTATGTGCTTTCCCGTTTCCAGTTCCCAGGCAACGGTCTGATCCGCATGGCGTTCATGATGGCCGCGTTGCTGCCGGGCATCGCCATGCAAGTCGCGGTTTACAAAATCATGGGCAGCTTCCATCTGATTAATTCGCTGTGGGGCTACATCATCATGTCGATGGGCACCGATGTGATCTCGATCTACATCTTCATCCAGTATTTCGAGAATCTGTCGATCTCCCTTGATGAGGCCGCGCTGATGGATGGCGCAAGCTACTTCACCATCTACAGCCGCATCCTCCTGCCGCTGCTCAAGCCCGCCATCGTGACCTGCCTGATCCTCAAGGGCGTCGGCATCTACAACGAGTACTACTCGGCCAATCTGTATCTGCAGGACAAGCAGAGGCTTGGCACGGTGGCCATCTCGCTGTACGCCTTCACCGGCCCGCAAGGCTCCAAGTACAACCTGATCTGCGCAGGCGTGATCATCACCTTGCTGCCGGCACTGATCGCCTTCCTGGCTTTCCAGAAGCAGATCTACAACGGTGTCGCTGCCGGCGCCGTGAAGGAGTGATTCCTCTCACTGCAACTAAAAGTTTCCTTTCGTCTTCCAGGGCCGCGCCGAGATTTGTCATCGCGGTGCGGCCTTTTTCTCCACCATTTGTTAGAAGGATTTACCATGTCTCACATTCCCAGCACGTTTGCCCCGCTGAGCGAGGGTTGGATGTTGACCGCCGTCAATACGGAAGCCGCTCCCGAAGCGTTGCGTGCGACGCTCGCCGCGGGCATTCCGGCCACTGTGCCGGGAGAGGCCACGCTTGACCTGCTCAACGCCGGTCTGATCGACGACCCGTTCGACGGCGACAACGAGAACAAGCAGCAGTGGATCGGCGATGTCGATTGGCGATTCACCTGCCATTTCGATTGGCATGACGACGGCTCCGACCGTCATGACCTGGTGGCCTACGGCCTCGACACCATCGCCGACATCGCATTGAACGGCCGTCCGGTCGCCTTCACGCGCAATTTCCACTGTTCCTACCGTTGGGATGTACGTGATCTGCTCAGGAACGGCGCCAACGAGCTGACCGTCACCTTCACGTCCCCTGTGCGTGAATCCGACCGCATGGAACAGGCCCGCGGCTACTATCCACACACCGAGCACCACGCCTTCAACCAGATCCGCAAGCCGAGCTATTCCTTCGGCTGGGATTGGGGCATCGACGTGGCCAACGCCGGCATCTGGCGCGAGATCGGCATCGACTCCTGGTCCGGCGTACGCATCGCATCCGTCCGTCCGCTGGTCGACGTCACCGCCGACGGCACCGGACTGCTCAACGTGCACGTCGAAATCGAACGCGCCGGCAAAGGACGCGTCATGTCCCCGTACGATTCCCATCCGGTCCGTCAGGCCGTGCCGGTGCACGCCGAAATCTCCGGCTTCGGCACGAATCTGTCCGTCGATGGCGTCGTGGCCGAAGGCCGCAACGAGGCCGTGCTGACGATCGCCGTGCCGGAAGCGAAGCTGTGGTGGCCCGTCGGCTACGGCGACCAACCGTTGTACGATGTCGACGTCACCGCCGGTGATGCCAAGGAAGCGTTCTGGAACGGCCATGTCGGCTTCCGTACCGTGCATGTGGACACCCGTGCCGACAACATCGGCCGTCCGTTCCAGATCTACGTCAACGACGTGCCGGTGCACGCGCACGGCTACAACTGGATTCCCGACGACGCCTTCATCTCCCGTGTCTCCCAGCGCGACTACGAGCGCGGCATCCGCGATCTTGTGGAATCCAACTCCAATATGGTGCGCGCCTGGGGCGGCGGCATCTACGAGTCCGACGAGTTCTACGACCTGTGCGACGAGTACGGCATCATGGTGTGGCAGGACTTCATGCTGGCCTGCGCCGCCTATCCGGAGGACGCCGAAACCAAGGCCGAAGTCGAGGCCGAGGCCCGCGAGCACATCACCCGCCTGTCCGAACATGCCAGCCTCATCGTGTGGAACGGCTCCAACGAGAACTACGTGGCCTACTCCGAGTGGGGCGGTTACAAGCAGGCCCTGCGCGACGACGACCGCAAGCCGAACGCATACGGATACGGCGAGAAGCCGTGGGGCGACTACTACTATTCCGAACTGTTCCCGTCCCTGTTGGCCGAACTCGATCCGAGCCGCTCCGCCTACCTGCCGAGCTCCCCGATGAGCTTCACCAAGTTCACGGGCGCCAACCTCGACACCGACGGCACCATGCACATCTGGGATGCTTGGAACCGCGCCGACTACACCGTGTACGCGCAGTACACCCCGCGCTTCGCCGACGAATTCGGCTACCAGGCTCCGCCGGCATGGAGCACCCTCACCGGTGCCGTGCACGACGGCAAGCTGGAACCGTTCGGCAAGCAGATGCTGGTGCATCAGAAGGCCTCTGGCGGCAACTACAAACTGGCGCGCGGCATGCGCTCGCACATCACCCCCGGCCACCTCGACGACGTGAGTTTCGGCGGCGTGGTCAACGGCAAGCCGTCCGACGGCGAGCACAGCTGGCTGATCCCCACCGACAACTGGGCCGATATCGAGGACTGGCACTGGGCATGCCAGCTGCAGCAGGCGCAGGCCATGCGCTTCGGCGTGGAGCACATGCGCTCCCTCGAGCCGGTGAACGCCGGCGCGCTGATTTGGCAGCTGAACGACGACTGGCCGGTCGTCTCCTGGGCCGCGGTCGATTTCAACGGACACCGCAAGCCGGTCTGGTATGCGTCCCGCGACTTCTTCGCGCCGCACCTGGCCACCATCCAGCCGCGCGTCTCCGAGGAATACCGTGAGACCCACAGCTGGGAAGGCGTGAAGACCGCCAACGACCACTTCGAGCTGATCGTGCTCAACGACACCCGCAAGGCGTGGAAGGGCTCCTGGAAGGTCGAGCGCGTGAACCTGTCCGGCGAGGTGCTCGCTTCCCAAAGCTTCGATGACGTCGAGCTAGGCGCGGTTTCCCATATCGGACTGCCGCTCAACGAGGACATCGTCTCCTATGGGGACGCCGGCAATGAGCTGGTCGTGGCCACCCCGTCCGACAACGCCTTCGCCCGCGTGGTCTTCAACCCGGCCGAGATCATCGACCAGAAGCTCGCCGCTCCCGCCGACGCGTTCGAAACCTCCGCCAAGGCCGTTGAAGGCGGCGTGGAGCTTACGGTTACCGCCAGAAGCTACGTGCGCGACCTGTTCTGCATGGTCGACAAGGTCGATGCCAAGGCGTCCGTCACCGAAGGCATGGTCTCCCTGCTGGCCGGCGAGAGCGTCACGCTGCACATCGCCACCGACGCGGTCTCCGATCCGGCCGCGTTCGCAGCGGCCAACGTGCTGCGCAGTGCCAACGATCTCAAACGCGAGTGGTGACGTCTTGGCCGCTGTCCGGGGAATGCCCTCCGGAACGATGGATGAGGAGGGCATTCCGCTGAACATTTCAGCATGACAGTGTTCCGCTTAAGTGAAAAATTAAGTGAAGGCGCCGCCGACCCTACGAAGCAAAGTGCCGTAAGCACTGGCTTCCTGCGGGGGTTGGTGGCGCCTTTGCTGTATGATGTAGGTGAACCGTTTAAGTTCGATTTCAGCAAAGAGAAGATGTGGGTATGCCAGTTCAAAAAAACAAGGTGACGATTTTCGATGTCGCCAAGGCGTCAGGCGTTTCCAGCAGCGCCGTCTCGTATGCCCTCAACGGCAAACCCGGAGTCTCCGAGGGAACCCGTGCCAAGGTGCTGCAGGTGGCCCATGAATTGGGCTGGAAGCCGAACGGCGCGGCCCAGGCGCTGGCCAAGGCGAAGACGCAGCGCATCGGCTTGGTGCTGGATTACGATCCCGAGCTGCTGTCCGTCGAATCTTTCATGATGGAGCTGATCTCCGGCTTGGGTGCCGAGCTGGAAAAGCATGATTATTCCATTCTGGTCCGTATGGCCGTCGGCGAGGACGCCAAACTGGCGATCATCAAGGATTGGATCGCCACCGGCAACGTCGATGGATTGCTGTTGGTCAATGTGGAACTTGGCGACCCGTGCGTGAAGCTGTTTGAAGATGCGGATATGCCGGTGCTTGCGATCGCCGACGCTTCCGTGGCCGGCGAACTGCCAAACCTGTCCAGCGCCGATGCCGACGCGGTGCGTCAGGCCGTGCAATATCTGTATGATCTTGGACACCGTCACATCGCGCGTGTGGGTGGTCCCGAATCGCTTGCGCATTCATACATACGAGACTCCGCCTTCGCCGACGTCGCCTCCGAGCTGGGCGTCCGTTATCGGTGCCTGCATACCGACTACACGCCGGAAACCGGCCGCGAGGCCACGAAACGTCTGCTGAGCTTCGGCGAACATCCGACCGCCATCATCTACGACAATGACGTGATGGCGCTCGCCGGTCTTGGAGTGGCCACCTCAATGGGCATCAAGGTACCCGATGAGCTGTCGGTCATCTCTTGGGACGACTCCTTCATGTGCACCGCCGCCTACCCGAATCTGACGGCCATGGGCCGTGACGTGGTGAAGACCGGCACGGAGGCGGCCAAGTTACTGCTCAGGCTTATTGACGGGGGACATGTCGGACATGTCATGGAAAAACCGTACGAATTGCGGCGCCGCGGCACCACCGGTCCGGTTCCCGTCGGTCGGTGACGTGTCCGCTTTGCTCGGACGTTTTTTGATGCTGTCGGTGCGGTCGATCGGATGAGCGTCTCTCCGAACCGCGGTTTGTTGCCCTGATTGTTATTCCAGCTTGAAGGCTTTGCGGATCATCAGGATCTGCAGCCAGAACGATCCGCCGCTTGCCACGAGGATCCACAGCATCGGCACCCAGATGATGGCTCCCGGTATGGTGGCCAACAGCGCGATCGGCAGGATGTCGAGTATGAAGACGGCGATTGCGACGAGTGGTTTGAGCGCGGCCAGCTTGAATGACTGTTTGATCTGTTCGGCCACGCCCAGTTTGCTGCGGCCGGACAGCGGCAGTGCGAATGCCAGCATCACGCCGAGAATCGCGAATATTGCGACGGTGATGCCGTAGACGACCGAGATGGCGTCGCCGCCTTGCTGCATCGATAGGAACCTCAGGTCGAAGGCGGCCAGAGCCCATACTGCGGCGATGATGAGCGACAATATGAGATTCGTGCCGATGCGTCTCTTGTATGCGGCGATGTATCCGCGGAAGATGCCGTGGTCGCGTGCCTCCTGCATGGTTCGCGCCACCTCGCATGCGGCGGAGGTGGAGGCGCCGATGGTGACGATTGGAATCGAACCGATGAACCAGGCTATCGACAGCATCGCCAAATCGCCGATGGTGCTCATCGCCACGTTGTACGGGTTGTCTTGATTGAAGAAATTCGATGCCATGTCGTTCCTTTGGTTGTTCGCGTGTTGTGTGGCGCTATGCGATGGTGGGGTGGTCGTCTACCGGTATAGCCAGTCGATGAATCGTTGTGCGGTATTGGTGTTTTTGGTGCCGGTCGCGATGCCTATGAGCGCATTGCGGTCGCTGTCCGCAATGCTGGTCCAGCCCGTCGCGTCGGAAAGCTTCAGTCCATAGGATTTCGCCGCGCCTTTGCCGGTGCCGGACGAGTCTATGCCGTCGTCGTCCGCGTCGCTGAAGCCTTTAAGCTGTACGGTCGCGCCATCGAGTTTGGAGTTGTCCGACTTGCTGAGGGCGGGTCCGAGATTGGTGAGGTATCCGTAACCGGCCAGTTGCCTGAAGGTCTTATGCGGCGCGATGATGACGTCGATTTGCTTACTGGAAAGCATGGTTTGCAGCTTGGTCAGGCCATCCTTGTCCATGTCGAAATAATCGTCGATGATCACGCTGACCCCGAGCTGGTCTTCCAGCTTGTCCTGCAGATTCGTGGCTTCACTGACGGGTAGCGCGTCGTCGATGACGGCCGCGTACAACGCGGGTCGCGCATCGGGGGAGATGAAGCGCACTATGAGGAACACGGCCAATGCTATGACGATTGCCGCCGCTGCAACGGGCACCAGAAAATGTTCGCGAAAATATTCCGATTTCTTGTTCCAGGGCAGCCTGCGGAAGATGGCGAGTTTGGATTCGTTGGCGTATGTTGGGGCTGAGGCCAGCGTGCTGATGGCTTCTCGCTGCTCCTTGGTGAGTTGCGTGCCCAATGTCATGCCGATCACCTCTTTAGCGTCGATGCTATTCGTCGTGCGTTGCATGCGGCATACATTGTGAATCGCCATGCCGCCATTTGCTGTACTTAAGCGCTTAATATATACTGGTTTTCCGTAAAAGTCAATTGCGCTCATGGCGAGGTCGAGTCCCTTGCTGTGGTAACCGCTTGAAACAGCCCAAGGAGACAATGATGTTTGATCAGGGACCACATGTCGTGCTGCGCCGCGATGGAGTCTGCGTCGTGCTGAAGACGCCGGAAAACGAGATGCCGCAAGTCGAATATTGGGGCCGTGACTTCGGTATTTCCTGCGATGAGACCGGATTGGCCCAGCTGGATGCGATGACGCTGAAGGTCACGCCGCCGCAGGAGAAACCGGATGCCGCGCTGCGTCCGTCGCTGCTGCCGCAGGGCGCCGAGTCCTTCGCCGGTCGTCCGGGGCTTGAAGCGTACCGCGGCGCCAAGCCGGTGTTCGCCCGCTGGACCGAGGTCGAAACATCGGTCACCTACGAAGGCGCCGACGGATTCGGCACCTCCATCGCCATCGCCGCCGAAGACGCCATCAACGAGATCAGGCTCGAACTTACGCTCGCCCTGCAGCACGGCGGGCTCATCCTCATCACGCAGACCATCACCAACACCGCCGACGCGGCCGAACCGCTCGCCGTCAACTGGCTCGAATCCACACTTCCCATGCCCAAGCGCGTCGACACGCTCACCCAGTTCACCGGCAGGTGGCCGCTGGAAAAGCAGCCCCGCACCGCCGCGCTGCCGTCCGGCTCAGTCACGCGCGAATGCCGTCACGGCAAAACCGGCCACGAAAGCCCGTGGATGTTCATCGCCACCAACGGCGAGCCGAAATGGGGTGAAGACGAGGTGTGGGCCTGCCACCTGGCATGGAGCGGCAACCAGACCTACCGCATCGACAACCTGCCGTGCCATGAGCCGCTCATCGGCGCGGGCGAACTGCTCGGCCCGGGCGAGATTCAGCTGGCCGGCGGCGAAAGCTACACCACGCCGCAGGTGTGCTTCTCCTACTCCGCCGAAGGGCTCGACGGCATGGCCGAGCGCTTCCACACCTGGCTGCGCGGCACGCCGGGCCGCGTGGACCCGGCAGCCAAGCCGCGCCCGTTCACGCTCAACACATGGGAGGCCGTGTACTTCGATCACGACGAGACTACATTGAAGAAGCTCGCCGACCGCGCCGCGCAAGTCGGCGTGGAACGCTTCGTGCTCGACGACGGCTGGTTCCATCTGCGCCGCGACGACACCAAAGGCCTGGGCGACTGGGTGGTGGATCCGGCGGTCTGGCCGAACGGGCTGGACGGCCTGGCCAAGCACGCGCACGGGCTCGGCATGGAATTCGGCCTGTGGTTCGAACCGGAAATGGTGAACCTCGACTCCGACTGCGCGCGCGAACATCCCGATTGGATCCTTGCCGCGCCGGAAGCCGTGCCCTACCGCGAAGACGTGTCGTACCGCACGCAGTACGTGCTCGACCTGGCCAATCCCGACGCATACCGTCATGTGCACGACCAGATGGCCGCGCTGGTCGGCGGGCTCGGCGTCGACTACATCAAATGGGACCACAACCGCGACGTGACCGAACCGGTGCACGACGGGCATTACGGCCTGCACGAGCAGACCCTGGCCTGCTACCGTCTGTTCGACGACCTCAAGCGGGAATTCCCCGGCCTGGAAATCGAAAGCTGCTCCTCCGGCGGCGCGCGCACCGACGCCGGCATCCTGCAGCATGCCGACCGCGTCTGGGGATCCGATTCCAACGACCCGCGCGACCGTGTGGACATCCAGCGCTACACCGAACTGGTGGTGCCGCCCGAAATGATCGGCGCGCACGTCGGCCCCTCGCCGGCGCACTCCACCTGGCGCGCCACCGACCTGAGCTATCGTGCGGCGATCTCGCTGGAAGGCTGCTCCGGCTTCGAATGGAACATCCTCGAATGCTCCGATGAGGAACTGGCCTTGCTCAAGGCGTTCGTGACGCTGTACAAGGAACTGCGCGGACTGCTGCACACCGGCCGCGTGCAGCACGCCGACTTCATCGACACGGCATTGCGCGGGCGCGGCGTGGTATCCGCCGACGGTACGCACGCCGTATGGGTGGTGGCCACCACGACCAACCTGCGCGACGTGCTCGCCGAACGACTGCGCGTGCGCGGGCTCGACCCGAACCGCACGTACCGCGTGCGCCTGCGCGACGAAGTGGGCGAGCCGCGTTGGGGCTGGAACACGCCGCAGTGGATCGCCGCCGCGCGAAACGGCGGATTCGAGACGACCGGATCACTGCTGGAGCAGATCGGTCTGCAGGTGCCGCCGCTGTGGCCCATGCAGGCCGTGATCCTTGAAATCGAGGCGCTGTAATGAGCAGGGAAACGACGAGCGGGGAACGCTCGCGGCCGGTCGGCCCGCAGCCGGTTGACCCGCACCTGAACACGCTGACCCGTACGCTGTTCCGATCCCTGCATCAGGCAAGTGGCAAATTCGCCATGTTCGGCCACCAGAACGAAACCAGCAACGTGATTGGCCCGAACACCGATTCCGACGTGCACGCGGTCACCGGCACCTACCCCGCGCTATGGGGCAGCGACCTGAGCGGCGTGGAACGCAACGAAACCATCAACATCGACGGCTTCTCCATGGACGACGTCCGTGACGAACTGCTGCGCGCCTACAGCATGGGTGCGGTGACGACCATGAGCTGGCATTCCGCCAATCCGATCACCTTCGGCGGGTACGGGCACAATATGGCGCCCGGTTCCGTGACGGCCGTGCTGCCCGGCGGCGCACGGCACGCGCGGTTCCTCGAATGGCTGGACCGCGTGGCCGCGTTCCTGGACTCGGTGGTGGACGGTGTCAGCGGCGAATCCGTGCCGATCGTATTCCGCCCGTTCCACGAGCACACCGGCGACTGGTTCTGGTGGTGCACCGGGTCGCCCGCGCAACCCACCGACACCACGCCGGAGCAATTCATCGCCCTGTGGCGCATGACCGTGGACTACCTGCGCGACGTACGCGGCCTGCACAACGTGCTCTACGCCTACTCGCCCGATCGCAGCCGCATCGACATGAGCTCGGAAAGCACATGCGAGGCCGGATATCTCTACGCCTATCCGGGCGACGACTACGTGGACGTGCTCGGATTTGACGACTACTGGGACATCGCGCCCGCCGACGTCGAGGCCGAGCGGCCGCACGAACGGCACGACGATCTGATCGCCATGCTGACGGTGGTCGGACGGCTCGCCCGCGAACGCGGCAAGATCGCCGCCGCCACCGAGGTGGGCTCGCCGGGCGAATTCGCGTCGCGGTACGTGATGAGCGCGGAGGACAAGGCCGCGCTGGCCGGCGCTGGCGTTTGTGCCGATGCCGCTGGTGATGGCTGCGCTGCCGCCGGTGGCGAATCGAATGCTGCCGAATCCGAAACGGCCAAGGCGGCTGCGCCGTCCGAGTCCGATTCGCCGTGGACGCACTATCTGCTCACCGCCGCGCTCGCCAATGACGATACGCGTCGGGTGCTGTGGTACATGCCGTGGCGCAACGATCCGGACGCCGCCGGGACCGGCGCGTACGGCACTCCGGTGGCGGGGGCGCGCTATGCGGCCGATTTCCGCCGTTTCACCGAGTATCCCTTCGTCCGCATGGCCGATACCCTTCCGCCGATGTACTGATTCCCGAGGTCATGGCCATCGTCGCCGCTGGCGGTGTTGCGGATGAAGGGCTTGACAGCGCTGATGGCGTGTCCCACTTGCAGCTTAAGCGCTTAATCACTACAGTAGGGCACAGCGACGAGGGAATATGACGAAGTTTCCCGAGCGCATAACCTAACAAGGTGCGAACGCAAGGGGTGCATGCACGTGTGGCGCGCCGCTCATCGGCGCGCCGGAACGTGCTTTGTGTGAAAACCAAGCGCGCAATCGCAGAAAATCAGGAAAGGATTTGACATGGCTGTCGAAAACAAAAAATATCAGCTGGGAACGGCGGAAAACAAAGCGTTCCTCGACGCGTCCCGCGACAACCTGCTGAACTTCGGCACGAAGTTCCCAGCCCCCGACGGCAGCTCCTACTGGCTGGGCGACGACGGCACCCCGTGGAAGGACCGCAATCGCGCCACCTGGATCACCTGCCGTATGACCCACGTGTACTGCCTGGGTGCCTTCGTCGGATTCCCGGGTGCCGAGGAGCTGGTTGACGCCGGTCTGAAGGGTCTGAAGGGCGCGCTGCACGATGACGCCAATGACGGCTGGTATCCGGAAATCACTCCGGAAGGCGGCTTTACATCCACCAAGCAGTGCTATGCGCATGCCTTCGTGCTGCTCGCATCCTCCTCGGCCACGCTGCTGGGCCGCCCCGGCTCCACCGAACTGCTCGACCATGCCGAAAAGGTCTTCCTTGACAAGTTCTGGGACGACGAGGTTGGCCTGTCCGTGGACACATGGAACACCGAATTCACTGAACTCGACCCGTATCGCGGCCTCAATGCCAACATGCACTCCGTGGAAGCGTTCCTCGCCGTCGCCGACGTGACCGGGGACGAAACTTGGCGTGAGCGCGCCGGCCGTATCATTAAGCATGTGCTCGGCTGGGCGGAAGCCAACAATTGGCGCATCCCCGAACATTTCCACTCCGACTGGTCGCTTGATCTCGAATGCAACCGCGAGAAGCCGGACGACCAGTTCAAACCGTACGGCGCAACCCCGGGTCACGGCATCGAATGGGCGCGGCTGATCACGCAGTGGGCCACCAGCACGTACCCGACCGCAGCCGATGGCACGATCGCGCCTGCTGCGGCTCCGTACATCGAAGCCGCCGAACACCTGTTCAATCGCGCGGTCGAAGACGCCTGGAACGCCGATGGCGCTCCAGGTTTGGTCTACACCACCGATTGGGACGGCAAACCGGTCGTCCACGATCGCATGCATTGGACATTGGCCGAGGGTATCAACACTTCGTCTACGCTGGCTCGTGTCACCGGCAAGGACGTGTACGCCAAGTGGTACGCGACGTTCCTCGACTACGCGGACAGCACGGTGATGGACCACGTCAACGGATCCTGGTTCCACCAGCTCGATTGCACTAACCAGCCGATCGGCACCGTGTGGCCAGGCAAGTCCGACCTGTACCACGCGACGCAGTCCATGATGATTCCGCTGCGTGATCCCAGCCTGTCCATCGCCCCGGCAGCCAAGAGGCAGGGCTGAGTCTTCATCAGCCGGCGTAAAAAACGGCCTTCCCGTCCGTATGTTGTCACCGCGGATCGATTGATCCGGTGATTTCCATACGGACGGGAAGGCCGTTTTATGTTGCTTATGGACGCTTCCCGCGTGGGGCTTGTCGTTCCTTTTGCCGTTCCTTTAAGGAATCGTGTAAGGAAGTGCGTAAGGAAGCGCGGTCATTCGGCGTCCGCGGCGGACGCGTCCGCCTGCTTGCGGCCGACCTGCGTGAGCTGGTACGCGGCGAACAGCACCGCCAGCCAGATGACGCCGGCGATCACGGCGATGCGATAGCTTGCGGAGAAGCACATGAGCACTACGACCAGCAGCATGAACGCGATCACCACATACGGCGTCACATTGGCGAACGGCAGCTTGAACGCGATCTTGTCGAGCGCTTCCTTGCCCTTCAGCCCCTTAAGTTCGGCCGGGCCATCGCCAGCCGCAACCATGCGACGGAACTTAATCTCCGTAATCATAATCATGATCCAGTTGATCGCAGCCGCGATAGTGGCGATCGACATCAGATAATTGAACGCGAATTCCGGCCATACGAACACGACGACAACGGCAATCGCAATAATTATCGCGGAAGTGATAACACCCCCGACCGGCACGCCTTTCTTGCTGAGCTTACCCAGGTAAGCCGGCGCGTTGCCCTGCTTTGCCAGCGAATACAGCATGCGGGAGTTGGCGTACAGGCCGGAATTGTAGACGCTCATCACGGCGGTCAGGCACACGAAATTGAGGATGCCGGCGGCCGCGTGCACGCCGACGGAATCGAAGATCTGCACGAACGGGCTGGAATCGCCGTCGATTTTGCTCCACGGAATCACCGCCATAATCACGCCGAGCGCGCAGATGTAGAAGACGAGAATACGCCAGATGATGCCGTTCGTGGCCTTCGGAATGGTGGTGCGCGGATTCTCGGTTTCGCCGGCGGTGATGCCGATGAGTTCGGTGCCGCCGAAGCTGAACATCACCACGACGAGCGCCATCAGCAGGCCGGTCCACGTGCCGTCGGCGTTGCGGGTCATCAGGCCGTGCGGCAGGAATCCGCCGTCCACGGTGAACCAGTTGGCGAAGCTCGCGCGAATGCCCGACGCGGTCGGCACGTTGGCGATCACGACATACAGGCCGCCGAGAATCATGGCCAGCACGGCCACGATCTTGATGATGGCGAACCAGAATTCGAATTCGCCGAACTTGTTCACGCCCATGAGATTCAGCGCCGCGATGGCCACGAGGAACACCGCCGCCGACACCCACTTCGGAATGTTCGGGAACCAGTAGTTCACGAACGAGCCGACCACGGCAAGCTCCACCATGGCCACCAGCACGTAGTTGAACCAGTAGTTCCAGCCGGAAATGAAGCCCGCTCGCCGTGACCAGTAGCGCGTCGCGTAGTAGCTGAACGCGCCAGCCTTCGGATCCTCGACCGCCATCTCGCTCAGAGCGCGCACGATCATGAAGATCGCGAGACCGCCGACGAGGTAGGCGAGCAGAATGGACGGGCCGGCCAGCTGGATGGATTCGCTGGAGCCGTAGAACAGGCCAGTGCCGATGGCGCCACCCAGCGCGATGAGCTGGATATGGCGGTTTTTCAACGATTTACGGAGCGTCGGCGGAACCGGTACATCGTCGGTTCCACGCGGCTTCTTTGCGGCGGTGACGTCGCTCATGGAGATTTCCTCTTCTCTGTTTCCTTGCGATTGCGCGTTGTGCGTTGCGCTCGCTGCTTGCGTTGCGTGCTGTTGCACGCTTGCATGTGCTTGTTTTGCTTGCTTTTTTGCGATTCGCCCTTTGTGAGGGAACGTTCCCGATTGTAGCGGGAAGCGGCGGGCAAAGTGTTGGTTTGTTCGTTCCGGAATGTCTGGTTTGCTTAACGGGTTGTTTGGTTTAGAAGTTCGATTCGCGCGATTGCTGTGCGATTCGAACGCGCGATTTGGACACGTGTTGCGGATGTGCGGTTTGGCGCGTCTTTCCAAGCTTCATGGTGTTCAATGGAATGAGGGGCTACGAACGGAGGTCGACATGGCATTCGTCAAGGACATGCTGCGAATGTGGGCGCATTCGTGGAAAAGATTCATTTCCATCGCCATGATCACGTTGCTCGGTGTGGCCGTGCTCACCGGCATTTACGCGGGCTGCCGTGACGCGTTCCGCAGCACCGATCGCTTTTTCGACGCGCAGGGCCTGCACGACGTCCAGGTGCTGTCCACTGCGGGCCTGTCGAACGGCGATATCGCCGCGTTGCGCAAGGTGAACGGTGTTACGAAAGTGCAGGCGGAACGGTCGCAGGAAGTGACGTTCGATTTGGACGGCCGCAAGTCGGCGACCATGCAGGAAATCGGCACGGACGGCATTGACCAGCCATACTTGCAGGAAGGGCGCATGCCGAAGAAAGCCGGCGAAATCGCGGTAACCAGGAAATTTATTCGCGATTCGGGCAAGCGTATCGGCAGCCGCCTCACCGTAATCCCCGAATCGGCTTCCTCCGATACTTCCGATACGAACGATACGAACGGTGCGGACGGCACGAATGAAACGAACGGCACGGACGAGGCGCCGAGCTTCCCGACCAAGCTCACCATCGTGGGCGTGGTGCTCGATCCGCAGAACCTGAGCAACCCGGACGGCTACTCCGCCATGACCTCGTTCCGTTCCACCGCCACCACCGACTACACGTTCTTCGCGCCGTCCGATGGCGTGACCGGCACCCTCTACACGTCCGCCACGCTGCTCGTCAAGGGCGCGGCCGCCGAAAGCACGTTCGACGAATCGTACGAAAACACCGTCAAGCAAGTGACCGACCGCATCGACGGCACCGTGAAAACCGACCGCCAGAAGGCCCGTCGGCAGGAACTGCTCGACGCGGGCAACAAGAAGATCGCCGACGCGCGTGCGGAAGCCGACAAGAAGTTCGCGGACGCGCAGTCGCAAATCGACGCGAATCGGCAGCAATTCAACCAGCAGGTCGACCAGATTGTCAGCATGCAGGCGGGCGCGGCAGCTGCGGCAAACGGCGCGAACGCAGGTGCGGCGGCGGCCGCAGGTGCAGCTACCCCCCAACTTGACGAAACCACGCGTGAAACAATGCGTGAAACCATCATCGCCGCTAGTCCCGAACTGACGCAAGCCAAGCAGCAGCTCGACCAGGCGCAATCGCAATTGAACGAGCAGAAGGCAAGTACCGAACATACGCTGAAAACCAAGGAAAACGAGCTGAAAACCAGCATTCCGCAAGTGCGCTGGTATGTGCAGGACCGGCAGTCGCTCGGCGGGTTCAGCGCGCTCAAATCCGACCTCGACTCCATCCAGTCGCTCGGCAACGCGTTCCCGATTGTGTTCCTGCTGGTGGCCGTGATGATGAGCCTGACCGCCATGGCGCGCATGGTCGAAGAGGACCGCTCGCTCATCGGCACGTACGTGGGGCTCGGCTACGGGCGGCTGGCGGTCGCGTCGCGCTACCTGCTGTTCGCGTTGCTCGCCTGCCTCATCGGCGGCGGCCTCGGCCTGATCGCCGGCTTCCTTGGCATTCCTGCGTTCCTGCTGGTCGTATTGCAAGGCATGTATGTGATGCCCGGTCTGCGGCTGGAATACGACTGGCTGTACGGCTCGCTCGGCATCGCGCTGTTCGTGGTCGGCGTGCTCGCCGCCACCATCTACGCGTGCGTGCAGGAAATGCGGCAGACGCCCGCCGCGCTGCTGCGTCCGAAAGCGCCGCGCGCCGGCTCGCGCATTCTGTTGGAACGGATTCGGCCGGTCTGGAATCGCATCGGCTTCCTCGGCAAGGTGACCGCGCGCAACATTTTCCGCTTCAAGTCGCGCCTCATCATGACGGTCGGCGGCGTCGCCGGCTGCACCGCGCTGATCGTCTGCGGCCTGGCCATCAACGACACCGTCGCCGACCTCGGCATCAAGCAATACCGCGACATCTACCAGTACGACCTGATGGTGGTTTCCGACGATTCGGACGCGTCGGCGATGCGCACGAAAGTCGCGTCAGACGGGCGCGTCACGTCGTCGCTTGACGTGCGCATAGAGTCGGGCGATTTGACGGTTGCGGGCAGTGGCGACGGTGACAGCGGCAAGGCCGGCAGCAGCGGCAGCGAAAGCATCCAGCTGGTCGCGGTGCCGGAAAAGCATCTGTCCGATTTGGGCGAAATGGTCACGTTGCAGCCGGTCTCGTCCGGCATACTGGGCACGTCCGGCGTCGGCAAAACCGGTTCGCTGAAACTCGATGACGATGGCGTGATCGTCGCGCAGTCGGCGGCAAGCGCGCTGGGCGTCAAGGCCGGTTCCAAGGTGCGACTGACCAACGGCGACGGCGTGCAGGCCACGGCGAAGGTGAGCGCGGTGCATCGCAACCTCATCGGCTCGGATGTGTATGTAAGCGAAACCTACTACGCCAAGCTTTTCGACTCGAAAGACGCGAAGAACACCAAGAATTCCAAGAGTTCCGAGGATTCCGAGGCTCTGACGTGGAACGCCATGCTCGCCAAGCTTTCCGGCTCCGACACTTCGCAAACCGACTATGCGGAATCGCTCGAAGAGGACAGTTCGGTGATGAAGGCCGTAAGCTGCGCGCACATGGCCGACAGCTTCAAATTCGACCTCATGGGCGCGGTGGTGGCGCTGATCGTGGCGCTCGCCGGCGGTCTGGCGCTTGTGGTGCTGTTCACGCTCGCCAATACGAACGTGTCAGAACGCGTGCGCGAGATGGCCACGCTCAAGGTGCTTGGCTTCTTCGACCGCGAAGTGCACCATTATGTGAACCGTGAGATGATGATCCTCACCATCATGGGCGTGATACTGGGCCTGCCGCTCGGCCGGCTCGTCGGCGGCATGCTGACGATGGCGCTCAACATGCCATCGTTGTATTTCGAGGTGGAGGTCAAGCCGCTGAGCTACGTGATCGCGGCCGTGGCGACCATGGCCTTCGCGCTGCTCGTGCAGCTGTTCGTCAACCCCGTCCTCGACCGCATCGACCCCATCAGCTCCCTCAAGTCCGTGGAGTAGCGCCCCTCCGAAGCCCTCTCAGTTCTTCGGGTAGCGGTAGTTGTGGGGGAGTTGGGTGGTGAGCTGCGGGTCCAGGCCGAGTTCCTTGAGTTGGCGGTCGATTTCGAGGCGCGCACGTTCCACAAGTTCGGCGCGACGGCTGTCCAAACCGTTCAGCCCCTCCTGCTTTTCCAGCGATTCCAACGTCTCCGCCAAACGCTTGAGCCGGTCCTGATGGTGCAGCAGCGCACGCACCTGCGCATGTTCGCGTACGATCGTCCGCCAATCGGATGGCGTGTGCGCAATCTCCCGAACCGCGGTGACCGGATGCACGTCGGCCACCTGATATGTGATCGAGCCAAGCAGCGGCATCAGGAACACTGTAATCGCGCCGGCTGCGACCAGTGTCGACGCGGTGTCGCTTTGCATGGTGCCGACCTTCACCGCCAGCGACGTGACGGCGACGATGATCGGCAGCGCGGTCGTGCAATACAGCGCTACGGTGACGCGGTGATGCGATGACAGCGGATTCTCGCGTTTGTCGAGCGATAGCGCAACATATACGGGCACCGCGCGAATCAGCATGAGCATGACGATGAACGCGACGAGCAGCGCGGGCCGGCCTGCCACGGCGCGCACGTTGATCGCGGCGCCTGACACCACAAAAAATACAGGAATGAGGAAGCCATAGCCGACGCCTTCCAACTTCATTTCCAGCGACTTGCTGCCGTCGGGGATGATGTAGCGCAGGATGAAGCCTGCGGCGAACGCGCCGAGCACCGCGTCAAGTTCGAATAGTGCAGAAATGGTGACAAGGAAGATGAGCAGGAATGTGGTCAGTCGCATCAGCGTCTGCGATGACGTGTTCGCGTTTTCCGTAAGGAAACGGTACAGGCGATGGCCGGTTTTCAGTGCTTTCGTGGGTAGCGTCGCGCACAGTAGGCAGATGGCAAGGAACGCGCCGAGCACGAGCATGGTCTGCCAGCCGGTTCGGGTGGATAGCAGGATGGCCATGGCAAGGATTGGGCCAAGTTCGCCCCACGTTCCGTACGAGATGATGGCGTCGCCGATGGGGGTGCCTTCGAGGTTGCGTTCCTTGAGAATCGGCATGAGCGTGCCGAGCGCGGTGGTGGTGAGTGCGATTACCGTGGCCACGCCGTTGATGCCTTGCTTGGTGAAGAACGGAAGGAATGTCACAACCAGCCAGGCGAGGCCTAGCGTGATTCCCCATGTAAGCAGTCCAACTTTGCCTTGATGCCCGGCGAGTCGTTTCGGGTCGATTTCATAGCCGGCGAGCAGGAATAGGAACGCCATGCCGAGTTCGCTCAAGAGTTTCACGGCGTCGTTCACTTCGATTATGCCCAGTCCGTACGGGCCGAGCGTGGCTCCGGCGGCGAGCAGCAGTACGGTTTGTGGAATGAATCTTCCCGGAATCAGCTGCGCCACAATCGGGCTGACGGCCGCCACCGCCATGATGATAGTCAATGAAACGAGCTCTAGCGTCATGTTTCCAGCCTAGTGAGTCTACATGACGGTGTTCAGAGGCGTAGCGGCCCCATGATGTTCCAAAGGATGTGCTAGGGCAAGTCTAAGTTTTTGTAAATTTTATGGGGGGGGTAATTCTATACCAAGGTCGATCCGGACGGCAAGGGCATCGAGAACGTCACTTTCCAGATGAAGGATGGTGACGCCGTACTGTATTTCGTGAAGCAGAACGATGGTTCTTACAAGAAGGCTGCTTCTGCCGCTACCTCGGATGCAACACCCGATGTTAAGACTGACGCCAACGGCAAACTGACCTTCACCGGTCTTGATGCCGCCAAGACCTACACCGTCACGGAAACTGAGCGTGCTAGCGACGTCTATCTTGACATCAAGCCGAGCTTCACCGTGTCCTTCGAAAAAGGTGTAGCTGTTCTGTCTAGGAACGCCACTTCCGATCTGTGGGGCTTGGTCGACACCAGCCGCAAGACCGTGAAGAACGTGAAGTCCATCACCCAGCTGCCGCTGACCGGCGCAGCGGGCACCACGCTGTTCACCATCGTGGCTCTGCTCGTGGCAGGTGCCGGTGTGACCGTTGCGGTTAAGAGCCGTCAGCGTATGCACTAAGCCCACAAGGCGGTAACGCCAAAAGCCATGCAGGGGCCAATCCAACCGGGTTGGCCCCTTTTGCGTGCGCCCGCGACCCGACTGTCCTACGATCCGACCCGGCCCCGCGGGAACTTCTGTGGGGTGTCATCCACATCAGATGAGGATATTTTTCGAGGGGACAGTGCGGGTTGGTGCGACGTGTTGCAACAAGCTGAACCGTGGATGCGAGGTAGCCACAGACAGTCTCCGAAGAGAGGGGAAAAACGAGGGTATCGTACGGCAAGCGGGCCATAGAATTACAAAGCGTATCCACGAGAAGTGAGCAATGGAGACACAGGACGGGAGGTATGCCGTGCGTGGCGGCGGAGTATTCAGCGACGAGGAGATTCAGTTGTTGCGGGAATTACCGGCGGTGGCGAATGTGACGCGTAATCGTATCACCTATTCCGATGCTTTCAAGCAGGTGTGCACCATCCGATATCTTGCGGGGGAATCTCCGACCAAAATCTTCCGTGAGGCGGGATTGCCACCGGAACTGGTCGGGTACAAGCGCATCGAACGCAGCGTGGCTCGTTGGAAGGCCGCCGCCATCAAATCAGTGAGCGGCAACGATCACCTGGATGACAGTGAGATCATTGCGCAGCTCGTTGAACGGTACAAGCGTGCTTTGGTGACGAGGCGGAATCTTGATAATATGGCGTCCGGTGTTCCGGATTCGAGCGTTCCCGTTATGTCCGAGGGCGCTGTCGGCGCGCATGTTTCGATTGGCGCGCTCGACGGTGATACCGCTGACATCATCATCAGGCAGCAGGCACGCCGTATCGACGAGCTGGAACGCGTGAACGCTTCCTTGCTCGACAAGCTCGACAAGGCGACCCCGTCCCCGACTGTTGACAACTAAAACCATTCGTCTGCTTGATTGACATGTGGGTTTTCGGGCAGGCTACCCCGCGATTTGCATAAAATGCCCCCCATCTGGCATGCGGCAAATATGGTTTGCGCTATATGTGGCAGAGTCCCGCGGAAAAAGAGGTTAGAGGGTATGATTTATCCCCTCTAACTACCTTGCATTCAAGATGGTCTGCCACATATAGTGAAAATCAGTTTTGGAAAAGATGCGAATCTGCCACATATAAGGCATATGGGTGTGTTTTGCGGTGCGAACAATGGCGGAGATTGTGCGGCTCCCGCGGTAGGGTGTGAACATTATGACTTTTGGGAATACGAAAACCGAAAAAACCGGTACAAGCACGTCCGACGCGACGGAAACCGCGCACATCAAATCCGTCGAAAGCCTCGACCAAAGCAATGAAATGGAGCGAGGCCTGAAAAACCGCCATGTCCAGTTCATTGCCATCGGCGGCACCATCGGCACCGGTCTGTTCTTAGGCTCCGGCAAGTCGATTGCACTGACTGGCCCGAGCATCATTTTCGTGTACATCGGCGTCGGCCTGATCATGTTCCTGCTGATGCGTGCCATCGGCGAAATGATGTACAGCGACCCCAGCCAGCACACGTTCATCAATTTCATCACGCGTTATCTCGGCCGCGGGTGGGGTAAGTTCGCCGGCTGGACGTATTGGATCGTGCTCATTCTGACCGGCATGACCGAAATCACTGCCGTAAGCACGTATTTCGTAACGTTCTTCGGCACATTCGGCATAGACCTGAACTCGTGGAAGTGGCTGATCGAACTGTGCTTCCTTGTGGCGCTCACTGGCATCAATCTCATTGCCGTGAAAGTGTTCGGCGAGGCGGAATTCTGGTTCTCCA
>OLQB01000588.1_pt1 | contig 28126 bp, 19 predicted proteins | sample 1672681 | NCBI WGS metagenome assembly OLQB01 (sample SAMEA3136713, study PRJEB25190) | human gut metagenome | reverse complement strand
CACCGCCGACTGCATAAGCGTTTTTGCCGATTGCAGAGCTATCGTGTTCTCTGTCCGCAAGCCTTCTTCCCTCAGGTAAAAATTCCGTCATTTGAAATACCGATCCTTCCTCGTTTTGTTTTCTTTTTACCAGTTTATGAAAGATACATCCGGAATATGTTAATGCGATTCTGCAATTCAATTTCTACAGATTTTCTGATTAAATTCCAATAATTATCGTTGATTTTAACAAGTTTTTCTGATACAATAGAATCTATACAGGCGCAGTGCGCCGCTAAACCTTAATCTGAACGGAGAAACCATGTTTATTCAAAGCGGAACATTAAAACGCGTGGGTCTGCTCGCCGCAGTAGTTGCTGTCGGCACAGCCGCCGCAATAACCTATAATACATTTCTGTCATCAGACAGCGGGCTTCCTGAGGTGCTCACCCCCCTTCAGCCCATAGCAAAGGACGATGACGGCGAGGTAAAGCAGAAAACGGATATTGCCTTTTCCCCCGAAGAAAGCTTTTTCAGCGAGGATATAACCGTTGAGCTTACGGCAAAGGACAAGAATGCCAGGATCTATTACACAACGGACGGCAGTACACCCACCGAAAAATCATCGGCATACTCTTCACCGATAAAGGTGCGGAGCGGTAAAGACGTCACAGCCAAAACCATAAAAGCTATTGCGGTAAGCGAGGACGGCACTTCCGAAGTGTTCACCAAAAGCTATGTTACAGGCGATGATGTGGCTGAACGTTTTGAGGACGGAACTTATGTATTCGTGCTGTCTACAGACGATGTGAATCTGTACGATTACGAAAAAGGCATCGCTGTAGCGGGAAAGATCCGTGACGACTGGATAGCAAACGAGTATGACGGAAAAAGCGAAATCACGCCAAACGACCCTGCAAACTGGAATCAGGAAGGTATGGATGGCGAAAGACCTATGTATGTCGAGGCTTTTTCAAGCAGCGGAGAGCTTCTTGTTTCACAGCAGGCAGGCGCAAGAGTTGCAGGTGCATATTCTGCCGCAGTTGACCAGAAATCGTGGAAGCTTATAGCAAGAACTATGTATACCCCGGACAAGGGTAAATTCGGCTACCCGTTCTTCAGCGACGCTACCGATGAAAGCGGTGCGATTCTCACAAAGATTGACCGCATAGTATTGCGTAACGGCGCAAACGACCGTGAATTTGCAGGTGTGCGTGACGAGCTTTCGATGTCGCTTGCGAAGCAGTCAGGCTACCTTGACGCACAATCGACCGCCCCAGCGGCAGTATTCCTCAACGGAAAGTATTACGGTTTTGCATGGCTCCATCAGAATTTCAGCCGTGCATATCTCGAAGAACGCTACGGCGGCACAAAGGATAACTACCAGGTGGTAGGAAAAGCCGAGGGCGAGATAGTCGATGAAAACGCAGAAGGTGCGGCAGACGATTATAACAAGGTCCTTGAGCTTGCAAAGAGCGGACTTACCGACGACAAGAAATTCGACCAGTTCTGCTCTATGGTGGACATAGACAACTATATGCACTACCTTGCAATGCAGTTATTTGTCGACAACCGTGACTGGCCCGGAAACAACTATAAAGTGTGGCGCTATGTTGCGTCCGAGGGTGAAGAGGTAACAAGCAAGTATCAGGACGGCAAGTGGAGATATTTCTTCTACGATGCAGAATTTGCCTGGGGACTTTATTCGGACGGATACGCAAACAAGACGTTGACCAAGATTTTAAACGGCACTCACCCCGCAGGCGGCTCAGTGCTTATAACCGCACTTATGGAGCGTGCGGATATGCGTGAAAAGCTGGCGAGCAACCTCTGCGACCTTATAGGCGGTGCATTCAGCACCGAAAATATTCTTGCAACGCTTGAGCAGAAGCTTGCAGACAGCGACAAGGAGCAGCTGTACGCTCTGAACAAGGGTATCACGTCAACGTGGGCAAACGAGGGTACGTTTGAAAACAGCAGAAATGAAATAAGAGAGTTTGCCGACAAGCGTGCAAATATCATTCTCAGCGATATCTGCCGTAATTTCGGAATAGACAAGGACGATACATACAAGGTAAAGCTGAACGGTGCAAAGGGTCTTAAGGTCACTATGAACATTCAGACCGTCAAGGACGCAAATACGGCAACAGCCGAATATTTCACGCCCTACAAGGTAAAGCTGACAGCCGAGGATATGTCCGGCTACACCTTCACAAGCTGGGAGATAAACGGCAAGACCTATACCGACCGTGAGATAACTATCGACAGCTCAATGGCTAAAAAGGGCAAGATTACTATAAACGCACGCAGTGAAAAAACATCGTCTACAGGCGATCTGCTGTATATAAGCGAGGTCTACACAGGCGGAGACGCCGACTGGATAGAGCTTTACAACCCCAACGACAACGACGTATCTACAAGAGGCCTTTATCTTACGGATAAGGATGATATGCTTAACCGCTACAAGATACCCACTGTCAACGTAAAGCCTCATTCAACGCTCACGATAGTATGCAAGAACAACAAGTCTGAAAATACGCTGATGAAAATGCAGACGAATTTCAGCCTTAAAACAGGCGAAACGCTGATACTCAGCAACGAAAGCGGAGAAATTCTCGGCAGGGTCGCAATAATCGATTGTGACGAGAACGAATCTCTTGTAAGACAGCGTGACGGAAGCTACGCAAAGGGTACGCCGACCTTTGAAAATAACAGCCAATAAACAAGGCAGCCGTGCATTACAGAACTTCGGCAATGCACGGCTTTTTCACACGAAAATATCAGATATTTTGTCAAGACTCAATAGCCGCAGATAAGCTTTTTCCTTACCTGCGGCTATTCTCAATATTATCAACTATATACCCATACTCCGGGTACGATTTTCTTATCCTCTGACTGCAACGTTCACAGAACTTGTCAAGCTGTGCCTTGTCGTCACGCATTTTCTGCTTTGCGCCCCAAAGGTGAGTAAACTTATTCTGCGGCAAAAAAAGCCTGTCCTTGTCAAGAAGCGTTGTATATTCAATACCGCATCTTTTCGCAAGCATAGGGAGCAATCTCTGTTCTGCGAAAACCATATATGTAAGATAATCTCCGCCGTACACCGCCGACTTCATAAACGCTATGGAGCGTGATGTGTAATACTGCTTGAAATCCTCATCGGGAATATACAAAAACGCCGTATTGAGCGGTAACGTTGTATAATCAAGTCCCTCGTCAAGCACCTTGCCTTTCAGCCTGAACGATGAAACATCGGGGTAGACGGACGGTATAAGATCCTCTTCATGCGCCGCTATTATCTTATCCTCGAACGGCGGATCCTCCCATACTATGAAATCCGTATCTATCATAGCGCATGGAGCAGGAAACTGTTGTAAAGCGATCAGCTTTCCCCCTGCCCAGAACATAACAGGGTCTATCCCGTCAAGATCATCGGGTATAACAACCTTTATATCATTCCATATATTGTTTATCCCCAGAGCGGAAAAAAGCTCTGCTCCTGCGCTGTCGGTAAGCATAGTTATACTGTTACCGTTCTTGCGCCATTGCAAAGCCGAAATCACTGTGCAGTATATGTCAGGAAGGCTCATAGTGAGCTTCTTACCCGGATTCTTGACGAAAAAAGCCGCCGATGAAAATGAATGGAATCCGTTCATATAAGATGTATCCCGTATCCGTAGCGGTTAAGCGGTTCGGACGAGAAGAAGAGCATAAGCGCTTTCGGTGTGAAGCTTCCGCCCTCGCACAGCTCATCATAGGAAAAACTGCCCGAAAGAAACCTTGTTATATCAAAACTGCCGATATTGAACGAGCCAAAACTCGTTTTACCCGAGCCGTACTCATATTCGTATTCATATTGATGCTTATAAGAACCGAACGAACCTGCAAAAGAAGATGACGTAAAAGAACCGACAAACGAACCGCTTCCCGTCATAACCGGAAATCTGAACGAACCGTCTGCCGATAAAACAACTGTTCCTGCTTCACGCTTTAAAAACGGAGGTGTCACCGTTTTGAAATGATAACCGCCGTACTCACCGCTGTTATTTTCGCATTCGGCTTCTTCATTTGTTCCTGTGAATATATCCTCAAGTGCCTTGTCCACGTCGCCGTTTCTGTCGATGTTATCAATTCTTGCCGCTTCGTTATCATAGCCTCCGAGCCTTAGCCAGTCGGCAAGTCTGCCGCCGAGATAATAGCCTTTAACATCGGTTATATTGAAATTGTCCCTGATACCGTCAAGGTCGGATACCTTTACTCCGCCTATCCAGAGGCAACAGTTCTGCATAACATCAATCCTTTCGTAAGCGTACCTTTTTCAGCGGCGTACACTTTTTCTCACCATATCAAGCAGTATCGGAGCAAAGTTCAGAGAAGGTTCAGCCAGTACCGCCTCATACAGCGAATTTATAACAACCCTCGCCTGTGCTTTATTTGCGACAAGACGGTGCGTGATAAGATCGTTTTCCTTTACGGCAAGCTGTGACACGCTATAGCATTCGCCCGACGCTATAATGTCGTCAAGCATTGTCACCGTCCTGCGGTACATTGCTATAACACCCTCGTGCACCGTCGGCTTTGCCGTATCATCGGCTATCCGCAGTTTGAGCAGTTTTTTCAGCTCGTCATGTGAATATTCGCAGAGCAGGCGTTTAAGCGCTACCCTGTCCTCTGTAAAAGCAACATCGTGTGATTCGATCAGCATATCGGTGTCACTTCTCAGCTTAATGTCAGCTTTATACTTCTCGAAGAAATTTTCCGCCGTTATCCTGCCATATTCGCCGTGCCCGTAAAAAAAGGTATTACCGTGAGAATCACGGCATTTGCAGTCGGGAATACCGACATTATGAAACAACATTGCATACCTTAAATCCGCCTGCGGCGGTGCAAACTCAACGCTCTTTGAAATATGTTCCCAGAGTGTACAGTCGTAATATCTGTCCTTATATCTTTGCGTTTTGAGAAGCTCCGGCTCGATTGCCGCAAACACCTCCGGAAAGCGTGTCATAACCGCAGAAATGTTCCGCGTCATAAGCACCTTTGTAAAACGTCTGAACAGTTCACGCCTGTCCGCTTCACACAGCAGATGTGCATTTGCCTTTATTGCGTCTGCCGTAACGCTGTCGATCTCATAATTCTCTCCGCCGAGCAGTTCAAGCGCTGTCAGCATATTGAACGGGTTTGTAACAAGGCTCGACTTGGGTTCGAGTTTAAGTGTCAGCTCGTTTTCGTCAAGATCATTTTCGTGCCACATCACAACGGGATATTCGCCTATCGCTTTCAGCGTTATCACTCCGTCCTTTATGCACGGCATACCGTCAAACGGATCTCTGAATCCTTTTCTTGGATGGTATGCGATTGCAAATGCAGAAAAATCACGGTGAACAAGGTCGAAAATGTAATTGTCGGTATAGACTGCTTTTCCGTCCTTTATCTCGCCGCAATAGCTTGACACCTGTATTACAAGTCCAAGCGATGAAACCATAACACTGCTCATATCCTCGTTCTGTGATACGATACGCATATCACGGAACACATACAACATTTCGCTAAAGTCCGCCGTAGTGATAATATCATAATCCATAGGCGAGCCGCCTCTCAGCAGTTCAGCTACACACTGTCCGACAAAATACGCTTTATTTCCCGCACGCTCAAGCAGTTTAAGCACCTGCAATGCCTGTTCGGGTATATTCAGCGTCTGTCTTTTAACAGCCAAGTACGGTCACCTCTTGTTGTTTATTTATCGGGGTATCCCCAGCCGTCCACACCGCTCTTTCTGAGTGCCGTGAACATCCTGAGCTTGAAGCCCTTGTCCTTATGCTCCATATCCCTTAAAAACTCTTTCGTTTTCTGCCTTGTCGTTGTCTTGTCCGCAGGACATACCGACTTTACGACCTCAAGATTATTACGGTTGCAGGCAGATATTATCTGTGATTCGGGAGCAAGTACAAGCGGACGTATAACGGTTATATCCTTACGGTCAAGGTGCGTTTTAGGCGAAAAACACCCTATTCTGCCCTCATTGAAAAGATTCATTATAAATGTTTCAATAACATCGTCATTGTGATGCCCGAGAGCAAGCTTATTACAGCCTGCCGCCTTTGCCGCATCATGGAGCGCACCTCTTCTCATATTCGCACAAAGCGAACACGGATTAGGCTCTTTTCTTATGTCGAATACTATCTCGCCTATCTGCGTATGAACAAGGCTGAAAGGCACGTCCAGCTTTTCGCAAAGCCTTGCCACTGCCTCATAGTTATTCGGCACGCCGTTGAAACCGGGGTCAATAGTGACAGCTGTTATGTCATAATCGAACTCCGCAAACCTTCTCATTTGCGCAAGTCCGGCGAGCAGAACAAGGCTGTCCTTGCCGCCGGATACTCCCACTGCGATTTTGTCGCCCTTTTGTATAAGGTCGAAATCCTGTACTGCTTTTCTTATATATCCCAGTATCTTCTGCATTATTTCTTATCCTTTTTGTTCTTGCCGAATCTGAAATAATTCTCACGGTACTTTATCGGGATATTCAGCTTTCTGCTCAGCACCATTACGGTTGCGTCCGAAGCGATGGTCAGCGCAATGAAAATTATGCACACAACATAAGCCTTGTCGTTGTTCATTGCTATTCCGACACCTGCCGCCGCAGCTGCTATCAGCGCAAACAGAAAACGTGTTTTTTTGAATATTCCCAGAGCAAGCTCCAAAAACACTCCTCCTTTATACAGGCATTAATCCTCGCCGAGCTTCAGTGCCTTATTGATATTTATCTTTCTGATAATAGCACCGAGTATCGCAAATCCACCGAGTAGCATTATCGCAATAAGTATATACATCTTAATGTAGTCTGCCTGCATTGCCGCTACTCTGTACGGCGGTATCTGCTCTTTTACGTTATACATATACTGGAACAGCGGTACAAACAGGTCGCTTGTAACTCCGCCTATGATAAATGCACAGATTATCGAAACACCCGATACCAGAAGCTGTTCATATCCCAGTATTCCTATTATTTCACCGAATGAAACGCCCATAGCCCTTAAAATACCGAACTGCAGCGTCCTGCCCTTTATGGACAGTATCCAGTAGATAAGGAAGCCGATTATAGTCATTACCATTATGATTATAAAACCGAGCGTCAGCGCACCGTTCATACCCTGGAGTGACGGGTCGGTCTTTTCACTTATCAGCATCTGCGAGCTGTCCTTTATGTTCTCAAGCGGGAGCATTCCGTCCTCAATGCTCTTGTAAAGGGCTTCGCTTGTTGCTCCGTCCTTCATCTTGAGCCATATCTGATACGGTTCAAGCTCGGTTCTCGCTCTTACATAATTATAGTTCATTACCGCAAAGTCGCACTCATTGGGGTTAAGTCCCGGCCAATAGTCAACTATTGCCATTACTGTGGTATCAAGGCTGTCGTTTCCGCCCCACTTGAGCGATATTACATCACCCTGCGAAACATTAGCCTTTTCGGCAAGTCCACTTGAAATGATCACGCCCGAACGGCTCTCTACAAGAGCGTTACAATAGTTCCACCAGTGAATAGGCAGAAGATCATTTCTGAACCACGCCGTCTGTGCAAATTTATCAGGCTCAATAGCCATAAGCGTAAGATCTGCAACATTCTTGTTTGCAATTCTCAGCTTTACGTTGTCATTTACCAGCACTCTTGTAGCGACATCCACGCCGTCAAGCGCCTCGTAACGTGAAAAGTCGGTTTCAACATAAGTGCTCGATCCGCCTTCATCTGATGTTGAAAGCGCATATTCGGTCAGCACCACATCAGCTCCGTTTTCATAATAGATCCTGTCGCTTATGTTGTTGTTTATAGCTCTTGCCGTGTTTGCCGAGAAAAGACCAAACGAGAATGTCATTACAAGGAACAGCATAAGAAAACGTTCCTTGCCGCCCTGCGAACGGCACACGGTGGTTATAGCCATATACTGTGAGGGTGTCCAGAAAGGACGCAGTACATAATATACAAGTCTTAAAAGATAGGGGTAGATACGGATAAACAGCAGACCGAAGCCCAGTATCATAAGCGTTGAGAATATGAACAGCAGCGGATCAAGCTCGCCTGTTGCCTCAAATGTTCCCTCAGCTATAGAATTTGTAATGTTGGTTGTGTAGAAGTAAAGGAATCCGAATGATACTGCAAGAAGTACGATATCAACACCGCACTTTTCCCACAGCGACATCTTTACGACCTTTGTCCTGCTCTGCTTGTACTGTACGATAGTAAGCTTTGACGCAGGAATGATCGGTATCATCGTAGTAAGGAAGAATACCACTACCGCAAGCAGTGCGTACAGCACGCTGATACCTGTTATCTTTGCGGCAATTCCCGTGCGGTTTACGAACTCTAAAAATCCGTTTGATACACCAAGGAACTGACACAGAATAAGTCCTATAAAGGGTGCAACCACAAGCGTTACAATACCGAGTATTCCCGACTCTGCGGCATACATTCCGAATATCTGCCATGAGCTTGCGCCACGGCTCTTGAACACTGCGATCTCATTACGCTCTCTGTCAACATTGAGCTGAGATACCATAAACAGATAGAACGCCAGCATTACCATAGCCGGTATCTGAAGTATCCACAGTATACGGGTAAGCTTTTCCGCGCGCTCGGTATAGTTGCCGATTATATCCGCAACATTGAATTCATGCGCATAACCAGCTTCCTGATAGAATGTTGTATCCTTTTCAAGCTCCGCCGTAACAGCCGCTATCCTGTTCATATCAAGAGTATGGTAGTCGAGCGAATATCTGCGCGCGATATTTACCGCGTTAAATCTTCCCGCGGGCATAAGGTCGTTTCTGACCATATCATAGTCAACGAATATCGCGTTGAGATAGCTGTCGAGCGTTTCTGCCCAGTAGCTGTCGTTGTCGGTTTTCTGCTCATATACGCCCGTGATCTTCACATAATAAGGCTCAACGCCTGCCGCAAGCGATACGACTTTATATGTATTGCCGACATTTATTCCGAGCGTTTTCAGTGCGTCTTCCGATGCAAGTCCTTCATAAACTCCGTCAACGGCAGTCTTTGAGGGCAGCTCGCCTCTTATAAGCTTCATATGGTCAAGACTGTCAGTCATACCTATAAGTTTAAGTCTGGTCGAAAGCTCCGCACCGTTACGTTCGCCGTTTACGATATAAAGGCAGTCGTCTATAAGCGTTGTCTTTGTGTTTTCCGACGCTATTCCTATAGCGTTTATCCTCGAATCCGACTTTGACACGATATCATCGATCGTCGCCTGCTGGGTATTCGTATCGGTAGTCAGCTGGAGCGTCTTTGTTACGGAATAAAGACCGGGATACTTGTTGTTGTCAATCTGGTACTGTTCCATATCCTTTATCAGCATACGCTGTAAGGACGCGTCCATGTATATAGGTATAGTGCTCATCATACCTGCCGCAAGCAAAAAGCCGATAAACAGGCAGAGTACCATCCATTTTGTATTGCGCATCTTGCGCCACAGTAGAGTAAACATCTGTTTTATTCCTTCCTAAGGTAAATGCCGGTGAATACGCCGTTTTACTTTACAACGACCTCGTCACCCTCGGAAAGTCCCGATGTTATCTGGATCTCCGTAGCGTTGCTTATTCCGGTTTCAACGTCAACCTCAGTCTTGACGCCGTCCTTGTACACCTGCACATAGTTCTTGCCCGAAAGGGTCTTTACAAGGTATTTCGGTATGACGATTGCGTCTTCCGCCTGTTCTTTTATATAGCTTACATCCGCTACAGTACCTACCTTGGTAAAGCTAGGAACGTTGCCGCTGAACTCAACATATATCGAACCGGTGTCCTCGTCGCCCTGTTCCTTTGCCTCGGTCGGGGTCTTTACTACTTTGCCCTTGTATTCCTCTTCTTCTATCGTTATTGTTACTTCCTGATCCTTTGTAAACTTCTTGTCGTCATTTACAGCAGCCTTGACATATATCTTATCGGGATCGATTATAGTTGCAATTACCTTGTATGACTGCACCTTTGTACCTGCGTTCATACGTTCCGTGAAGCTTACAAGTCCGTCGCAAGGCGCATACAGCTTTGAAGTGTCATATTCGTTCTGCAGCTGTGCCAGTGTATTCTTTTCTATTTCAAGCTGTAAGCGGTCGTTCTCTGCACCGCTTGAGCCGTATGTATTCTGCGCCTGCTGAACTTTCAGCTCCTGCGAACGTATCTCATATTCAAGATCGCCCGTATTGTACTCGGCAATAAGGTCGCCTTTCTTTACCGTGTCGCCTGCTTTGACATATATCGTCTTCAGAGTTCCGTCACGCTCCGTAAACGAACAATCCTGCTGTACTTCCGACACACAGTAGCCTGTAGCGCTCGCCTTATTTACAATAGTTTTCTTGACCGCCTTATAGGTCGAATAAGTAACATCTTCCACTTTCAGCACGGGTGGATCGAGAAGCTTTTCTTCCTCAGGGAAGAAGTAACAGCCCGATGCCGAGCCGGTGATCGCACATATCACAGCAACTGCCGCAACACGCATAAAGGTCTTTTTCATTTTTTACTTTCCTTTCCTTTAAACAAAGGGATTTGTGCATCTTTTTCCTGATATAGAAAATCAAGGATTTTATTGTCCTTTTATGGTCAAAATTTAAAAAACACTATATGGATGCTTATTTTAATTTTAGCATTTTTCACATAAATTTTCTACACTTTTTCAAAATTAAACGATATGCACAAATACCTGAAAGGTTATTTGTTTATTTTGTACACAGCAAAGCAACTTCAAATCCGATAAAAGCACTTGAAAAAGCAAAACGGATTTAGTATAATAGTGAGTAGTGTTTATTTTTCAAATTGACATATAAAATCAATACGACGGGCGTTGAAAGCTCAGGGAAGGAACAAAATAATGGCTACAAAGTATGTATTCGTCACCGGCGGCGTTGTGTCGGGACTCGGAAAAGGTATTACAGCGGCTTCGCTCGGAAGACTGCTCAAAATGAGGGGCTACAAGGTTACAATCCAGAAGTTTGACCCATATATTAATGTCGACCCGGGCACAATGAGCCCTTATCAGCACGGTGAAGTTTTCGTTACGGACGACGGTGCGGAAACCGACCTCGACCTCGGACACTATGAGCGTTTCATCGACGAGAACCTTTCAAAGTACAGCAATGTTACAACAGGTAAGATATACTGGACGGTTCTTAATAAGGAACGTCGCGGCGATTACCTCGGCGGCACGGTTCAGGTTATCCCCCATATCACAAACGAGATCAAGTCAAGAATATACAGAGTTGCAAACTCTGCCGAAACAACAGCCGATGTTGTCATCACCGAAATCGGCGGTACGGTAGGCGATATCGAGAGCACACCCTTCCTTGAGGCTATCCGTCAGGTAGTTTCAGATGTTGGAAGAGAAAACGTTGTATATATCCACGTTACACTCCTGCCTTTCATCACCGGCAGTAACGAGATGAAGACAAAGCCCACACAACACAGTGTAAAGGAACTCCTTTCCCTCGGTATCCAGCCCGATATTCTCGTTTGCAGAAGTGAAATGGAAATTCCTCAGGATATGACCGAGAAGATAGCAAGCTTCTGTAATGTCCGTAAGCAGGACGTTATACAGAACCTCACAGCTCCTTCTCTTTATGAAGTACCGCTTATGCTTGAAAAGGAAGGTCTTGCAAAGGTTGTATGCGAGCATCTCGGACTTGATCCCCGTGTTCCCGATTTAAAGGAATGGGAAGATATGGTTCAGCGTCAGTACAATGCCACAAAGAACACCGTTATCGGTCTTGTCGGCAAGTACGTTGCTCTTCCCGACGCATACCTTTCCGTTATGGAATCTCTGCGTCACGCCGGTTTTGAAAACGAATCACACGTTGAAATAAAACTTATCAACTCCGAAGAAGTAACTCCCGAAACGGCAGACGAGCTTCTGCACGACTGCGACGGTATATTGGTTCCCGGCGGTTTCGGCGACAGAGGTATCGAGGGTAAGATAGAGGCTGTCCGCTACGCAAGAGAACACAAGAAGCCATATCTCGGACTTTGTCTCGGTATGCACATGGCTACAATCGAATTTGCACGTCACGTTGCAGGTCTTACAGAAGCAAATTCAAGCGAATTCAAGGACGGCGACCAGAACGTCATCGACCTTATGCCCGACCAGAAGGACGTTGATATGGGCGGTACAATGCGTCTTGGCCTATATCCCTGCAAGCTTGAAGCCGGCACGATCTCACGCGAGGTTTACGGTGATGAGCTTATTTACGAAAGACACCGCCACCGCTATGAGTTCAACAACGTATTCCGTAAACAGCTTACCGAAAGCGGTCTTGTTATCGCAGGTCAGTCGCCCGACGGAAAGCTCGTTGAAATAGTTGAGCTTTCAAGAGATGTTCACCCTTGGTTCGTGGCAGTTCAGTTCCACCCCGAGTTCAAGTCACGCCCAAACAGAGCACACCCCTTATTCAAGGACTTTATAAGAGCGTCGCTTGAGCAGGCAAACAAGTAAAGAAACATAGAATAACTGCCCGTGAAAGCGGGCGGTTATATTCATATTACGGGATATTTTACATTCCCTTTACACCTTCAGACCGTATTTAATCCATTAAAAGAGGTAATTTATGACAGACAGCAACGTTTACGATAACCGTGAATTATCGTGGCTGAAATTCAATCAGCGTGTACTTGAAGAAGCGCAGGACGTAAATGTTCCGCTCTTTGAGCGAATGAGATTCATATCCATATTCACAAGCAACCTTGACGAATTTTTCATGGTGCGTGTCGGCTCGCTTTACGACCAGGATCTGGTCGAGCCTAAAAAGTGCGAGAACAAGACAGGTATGACTGCCGCAATACAGCTTAAAGAAATCGCACGCAGAGTCAGAGATCTGCTGTATGTCAAGGACTGCGCATTTTCTGAAGTCACAGCAAAGCTCAGCGAGTACGCCGAGCTTAAAAAGCCTGCCGACCTTAAGGGTGACGATAAGCTGTTCTTAAGGCTGTATTTCGAAAGAGAAATTCTCCCCTTGCTTTCTCCGAGCATTATAGACAAGAATCACCCGTTCCCGTTTTTGAAGAACAGAGCAATCTATATCGGCACTCTGCTCAGAAGCAAAAACGAGGAAAAGAAAAAACAGCTTGTCGGCATAATGAGCGCAGATTGTGACAAGGACTTTCCCCGTGTCATTTTCCTGCCGGGCGAAAAGCTCCGCTATGTGCTTGCGGAAGATGTTATCCTGCACTATATAGATATGCTGTTCCCGAATTTTTACGTTGAAAACCGCTGTATAATGCGTGTTACAAGAAATGCCGACATTGACGCAAACGAGGCGCTTTACGACCACGATATGGATTTCAGAAACGTAATGGAAGAGCTTTGCCGCAAGAGAAAAAAGCTCATGCCCGTAAGAGCCGAGTTCTCATACGACGCTTCCCCGGAGCTTGTAAAACGTATGCTCGAATATCTTGAGTTGTCCGACAGCTTTTCGTTTATGCAGAGCTGTCCGCTTGATTTCGGATTTATGTCGGCTCTTGAAGAAAAACTTGAAAGCAGAAAAGAGTTGTTCTACTGCCACGTTTCACCTCAGAACTCCATAATGGTAAACCCCTACGAAAGTATGTTCACACAGCTTTCCCAGCACGATATACTTCTGTCGTACCCCTACAACAAGTTCAAGAACTTCCTGCGACTGCTTGATGAAGCGGCAGACGATCCTTATGTTTCTTCCATCAAGATAACGCTTTACCGTGTTGCAAGAAACAGCGAAATAGTAAGCGCACTCATAAGAGCCGCAGAGAACGGTAAGCAGGTAATGGCACTTGTAGAACTGCGTGCAAGGTTTGATGAGGAGAACAACATCGGCTGGAGCAAGAAGATGGAAGAGGCGGGCGTTAAGATAATATACGGTCTTGACGCTCTGAAGGTACACTCAAAGCTGCTACTGATAACACGCAAGCAGGGAAGCAACATCAGATATTATACTCAGATAGGCACGGGTAACTATAACGAGAAAACCTCACGTCTTTACACCGACCTTACGCTGATGACATCGGATAAGGACATAGGTGCGGACGCAAGCACTGTGTTCAATGCACTGTCACTCGGCGCAACAGTTGAAAGCAGTACTACACTTCTGGTTGCCCCAAAGTGCCTTAAATCACGCATAGTAGAGATGATAGACAACGAGATAACCTACGGAAATAACGGTTACATCGGTCTTAAGATGAACTCACTCACCGACAAGGATATTATAGACAAGCTGATAGAAGCAAGCTGTCACGGCGTAAAGATCGAGCTTGTTATCAGAGGTATCTGCTGTCTTATCGCAGGCGTTCCGGGATATACCGAAAATATATCGGTAATTTCGATAGTAGGACGTTTCCTTGAACACAGCCGTATCTATATATTCGGCAAGGGCGAGCGCAGAAAGGTATATATTTCATCTGCCGACTTTATGACAAGAAATACCGAGCGCCGTGTAGAGGTTGCCGTACCGCTAAGGGACAAGGTTATTTCCGATAAGGTTGTTGATATATTCGACACAATGCTTAAGGATAATGTCAAGGCTCGTGTTCAGGGCAGCGACGGAATATACCGTCATAAAAAACCTATGCCCGGCGATGAACGAATCGAGGTGCATAAGCTGTTCTACGACCGTGCCTACGATGAAGCCGAACAGGCTCAGAAGCTTTATAAAGAGCCTCGAAAATCACTCTTTGCAAGAATCCGTGCAAGACTGCAAAGTAAATAACCGATAACAAAAGCGGAGCAGGATCAACACCTGCTCCGCTTATATTTTATCTTTTTATCCTGCTTACTGTACAAGATCTCCGTAAACAACGCCCAGACCGACAGTACTCATATAAACTCTGCCGTATGTGTTCATATCGCCCGCAACGAAATATCCGTTACCCGGACCGCCGAACTGGTGCTCATCGTCATTAGCTCTGCTCCATGTCTTGCCCTCGTCCTCAGACCAGTAAAGACCCATCGGATCGTCATTTGTAGGCTTGCCCCATACGAATATGGTGTAAGGATCGCTGTCTGTCTTGCCCTTGCCAAGACCAACCGCCATACAAGCGGCTAAAGTATCCATTCTTGTGAATGTCTTACCATAGTCGGTTGATACCTGAAGTCCCATCGCAGGATAGTACACAACGCCTTCCTTGCCGGGTGCAACCACAGGTCTTGCCGCAGTGAATATGGAAAGCGTCATATTCTGTGTGAACGTCTTTCCGCCGTCCTCGCTGTAGAAGAACGCACCGCCGCTTGCGGCATATACATAGTCGGGGTTTACGGGGTCACAGATTATCTTCTTTGCGCCTACTCCACCCTCACTCTTTGTCCATGTCTTGCCGAGATCATCGGAGTAATAGATACTGCTGTCATTGCCGGGTGCCCAGAAGAATCTCTTTCCGTCAGCCGAAACACCTACATAACCGCCGTATGCGACCTTCTTGCTTTCAAGAGGCGAGTACTTCACATTGTTCCATGTCTTGCCTGCGTCAAGGGTATACCAGAAGCCGGGCTTTTCCTCGTCTCCGCCGCACTTTACCCATGTGTCTGTAGCTTTTGCCGCTACCGCAAGACCCGTCATAGAGCCTGCCACACTGCTGTGCACCACTCCGTACTCCTCTGCATTATCCTGAGCAAAACCGTCATAGTCGCCTATAACGCTTACCAGCTTACCGCCGGGAATGCTGATTATATCATACGGAACAGTTTCTTCTATGCCCTTTGAGAAGAAGTAGAATTCGGGGTTTTCATCCCATATATTATCGCAGGTGAATATACCGTTACCCGATACCACCATTACCTTGTTTGTGTTATTGGGGTCGATAGCCATAGAGCTGCACCAGTGCATTGACGCAGTCGAAATCCATTCTACTCCGCCATCACTCATCTTCATTTTTTCGTTGAGAAGCGTCCAGTTCTTGCCGCCGTCCGTAGTAACATAGAATTCATCGCCGAACTGACCGTTAGGCTGCGGAACGTATATATTCTCCGTGCAGGCAACCATTCTGTCGGGATTTGCAGGATCGATAACTATATCACCGTATGACTTCTTTACAGGTGTGATATCCGTAAATGTATCATTCGACATATCGAGCAGTCGTATGCCGCCGCTCGTTCTGTTGTTGTTCCACGGACCTTCCGCACTCGCATAGGTAATAGCTATCTTGCCATCGCCGTTATACTTCATTCTCTGTGTAAAAAAGCCCTTTGGCGCGTCTGCTACAGGATTCCATGTAGCGCCGCCGTCGGTAGACTTGTAAAGGTTATCCTCCTGAGTTCTGGATATAGCCGCATATATCGTAGTGCAGGCACTGTCATCGCCCGACTTCGGATCGATTATGATACTGCATATGCCGTTGCCGTTTGATGTAGATGTATTTGTGCCCATATCAAGCGCTGTGAACGTCTTACCGCCGTCAGTGGACTTTACCATACCGCCTGTCCTTCCGCCGACATAAACAATGTCACTGTTCTTGGGATCAACTGCGATACGCTCGCCGTTACCTCTGCCCATGCCGTTGCCGTGAGCCTTTATCATTTCTGTAAGGTCGGTACGGTTCCATGTCTTTCCGTAATCATCTGAGTATAACAGACAGGTAAGTCCGTTGCTGAAATATTCCGTTCCCGCAAGCATATATACCTTGTTAGGATCTTTTTCTCCGAATGCCAGACCGTCTATACCGAGCAGACCTCTGTCTTCCTCGCTGATATCATACGACATTGCTTCCCACTTCTGCGTATCCTTGTTGTAGCGATATGAGCCGCCTACATCTGTACGGGCATAATACAAGCCCTCCTCGCTTGTTGCAAATACGCCGCTTACAAATCCGCCGCCGCCCATAGCAACCTGGCTGAATGTAAACTGCGCCTGCGGTGTTCCCGAATTGCCGCCCGATGTTGTATTATCGCTTGTCATACTGCTGTCACCACTGCCCGATGAGGTCACGTCACCGCTTGACGATGTTCCCGAATTATCGTTTCCGTTACAGCCTGCGGCACATATCGCCGTTGCGACTGCAAGTATGACCGCTGTTATTTTTCTGTACTTCATTCCTTGTTCCTTTCTTATTAAAGCATGCTTGCTTAATTTTCATGTAAACCTTTACACAAGTATTATGCACCATTTAAGTTAATTTTGCAAGACTTGTTCTGCTATTTTGTGAATATGTGATAAATTGCGACCGTTCCAATTGTTCATAATCACGGAATGCAAAATAAGAAAAATTTGGGCGTGACTTTTGCGTATTTGTATAGTATAATCTTAGCGTAATCGAATACAAGTCCTGTCTTATCACGTTTACGGCAGGCAAACGGAAATGGAAAAGGAAAAGAAAAATGAAAAAACGTATCATCTCCCTTATACTGTGTGCGGCACTTATCATATCCGCCTGCGGTTGCAGCGCCGATAACGGCACATTGTCAGCCGACAGTTCATCGACAGCTTCGGCAGTGTCTTCCGCAGAAACCGTATCGCAGGATACTGCCTCCTCAGGCAGCGGTTCGTCTTCGGATACCTCGTCAGACGCTTCTGATAAAACAAGCTCCGACAAGCAGAACAGTTCGTCATCGGACAGCTCAGACAAACAAAACAGTTCATCGGCTGACAGTTCAGACAAGCAAAACAACTCGTCCGATGCTTCTTCTGAAACGTCAAAGCCTTCGACAAACAAGCAGGAAAGCAGTTCTTCTGCCGCTACATCAAGCAAGCCTGCAAACAGCACAGGTTCAGCAACAAACAAGCCTGCGTCTGCAACCGCCGCCGATACCACCAAAAAGCCCGCCGCAACGACTACAACGAAAAAGCCCGCCGCAACGACTGCAACGAAAAAGCCCACCACAACAACTACTTCAAAAAAGCCTACCACAACAACTACCACAACCGTAAATCAGACAAGTGACAAGCCGCTGAGCTTTTCGCAAACCTATGAAGCGGAAAACGGAAAGCTGTCAAACGATATGTCCGTCATATCCGACAGCAACGCATCCGGCGGAAAGTCGGTAGGTAAATTTGAAAGTGACAGCTCATACTGTCAGATCAGCATAACCGTTCCTGCCGATGCGGTTTATGATATAGTGATACGCTCAATGGCTATCGGCCCATACAAAGAGAATGACCTTTACGCAGACGGTAAAAAAGTAGGCACTTTCGTAAGCAAACCGGATAATTTCTCCGACTATACAGTATGCGCCGTAACTCTCAAAAAAGGAAGTCACACTCTTACCGTCAAAAAGTCATGGGGCTGGATAGAGCTTGATAAAATAACAGTAAAGACGGGTGCAAAAATAAGCAACAGCACCTATAACGTCACATCATCTCTTGTCAACAAGAACTCCACCGCAAACACGAAGAAGCTGTACAGTTTCCTTAAGGACAGCTACGGAAAGTATGTAATCACAGGTCAGCAGTGTGACGGCGGAATAAACGGCAACGAATTCAAAGCGATAAAAAATCTTACCGGCGACTACCCCGCCCTGCTCGGACTTGATATGATGGACTACACTCCGTCAAGAACGGCACTCGGCACATCTTCATCAGCCGTTGACAAAGCTATTGAGTTCCATAAAAAAGGCGGAATCGTCACATTCTGCTGGCACTGGAACGCTCCGACCGAATACCTTTACAGCACCGCCAACAGTTCTGACGGCTGGTGGGGCGGATTCTATACGCAGAACAGCAAATTCGATATAGCAAAAGTAATGAACGGTCAGGACGCAAAAGGAAAGAAACTGCTTGACCGTGATATCAAGGAAATAGCCAAGCAGTTAAAGCGTCTTGAAAAAGCAGGCGTACCGGTTATATGGCGACCACTGCACGAAGCTTCCGGCGGTTGGTTCTGGTGGGGCGCACAAGGTCCCGACGCTTACAAAAAGCTGTGGAAATACCTTTATAAAGAGCTGACAAATACATACGGCTGTAACAATCTTATCTGGGTCTATAACGGTCAGAGTGCCGACTGGTATCCGGGTGACGAATATGTTGATATTGTAGGCGAGGACATCTATCCCGGAAATCACGTTTACGATCCTCAGGTAAGCCGTTTCAAACAGGCGATAAACTACGGCAGTAAAACAAAGATAACGGCTCTCACAGAAAACGGCTGTATCTTTGATATAGATTCCGCCGTGAGCATAAACGCACTGTGGTGCTGGTTCATGACATGGGGAAACGAGTTTACCGTTAACGGCAGTAATTACAGTGAAAAATACACCGAAAAGTCGGTCATAAAGAAAATGTACGCAAGCAAATATTCATTAACTCTCGGATCGCTTCCGAAAATCTATTGACATAAGCTGAAAACGCTCCGACAGGCGAACACCTGTCGGAGCGTTTTTGCTACCGTTTTTAGCTTACGATATTTTTGATATAATTATCATACCATAAGCGAGCATATCTTGTTGCTGTACTCAACGGGGTCTTCTATAGGCATACCCTCAATAAGAAGCGCCTGATCGTACAGAATCTCGCTGTATGTTTTCAGCTTGTCCTTATCCGTTTCATACAGCTTTTTCAGCGTTTCATAGATAGGATGCTCTGCATTGATCTCCAGCACCTTTTCAGCCTTTGCGTCATGCTCTGCGGGCATCTGGCTGAGCACCTTCTCCATCTCTATTGAAAGCAGGCCGTCACTGGTCAGGCATACTGCATGGGACTTCAGTATCTTTGACAGTCTTACATCCTTTACCTTACCGCCGAGAGAATCCTTCATGAAAGCAAACATATCCTTGCTTTCCTCAGCCTTAGCCTTCATTTCTTCCTTTTCTTCGGGAGTTTCAAGGTCAAGGTCGCCTGCTGATACTGACTTGAACTGCTTTTCGTTATAGTCGACCATCATCTGTAAAGCAAACTCGTCAACGCTGTCGATAAGATAAAGTATCTCATAGCCCTTATCCTTTACAAGCTCGGTCTGAGGGAGCTTGTCTATCTTATCGACCGTTTCGCCGCTTGCGAAGTAGATGTACTTCTGATCTTCCTTCATTCTTGAAACATATTCTTCAAGAGTTACCAGCTTCTTTTCGTATGAAGAATAGAACAGCAACAGATCCTTGAGTAATTCCTTGCCTGCGCCGAAGCCGTTGTATACACCGAACTTAATCTGAAGTCCGAATACCTTCCAGAACTTTTCGTATCTCTCACGGTCGTTACGGAGCATCTTTGTAAGCTCGTTCTTGATAGAACGCTCAAGGCTCTTTTCGATTATCTTAAGCTGTCTGTCGTGCTGCAGCATCTCACGGGAGATATTAAGCGACAGATCCGCAGAGTCAACAAGACCCTTTACAAAGCTGAAATAATCGGGGAGCAGATCTGGGCATTTATCCATTATAAGAACGCCGTTTGAATAAAGCTGTAAGCCCTTTTCATAGTCCTTTGAATAGTAGTCGAAGGGAGCTTTTGACGGAATGTACATCAGTGCGTTATATGTTGCTGTACCCTCTGCCTTTGTGTGGATATGTGCGATAGGATCGTCATAGTCGAAGAACTTTTCCTTGTAGAACTGATTATAGTCCTCGTCTTTAAGCTCCGACTTGCTCTTGTTCCAGATAGGCACCATACTGTTGAGAGTTTCTATCTCGGTGTGCGTTTCATACTCGTTCTCAGTGCCTTCCTTGAGGTGCTGATGGCTTACTTCCATTCTGATAGGATAACGGATATAATCGGAATACTTCTTCACGAGCGAACGAATGCGGTATGTATCGAGGAACTCGCTGTACTTTTCTTCCTCGGTGTCCTCTTTGATATGCAAAATGATCTCGGTGCCGTGGTCGGCCTTTTCGCACTCGCGGATGGTATAGCCGTCCGCGCCGTCGGACTCCCAGCAATACGCCTGCTCTGCGCCGTACGCCTTGGATTCCACGCGCACGTGGTCGCTGACCATAAACGCGGAATAGAAGCCCACGCCGAACTGACCGATGATATCGATGTCCTCGTTCTTCTCCATGGCCTGCTTGAAGCCCAGAGAGCCGGACTTGGCGATGGTGCCGAGATTCTCGATCATTTCGTCTTTCGACATGCCGATGCCGTTATCGGAAACGGTCAGGGTGCGGTTTTCGGGGTCACGGGTGATGGTGATGGCGAATTCATCCCGGTTGATGCCCACCTTGTCGTCGGTCAGCGCCGTATAGGCCAGCTTATCGATGGCGTCGGAGGCGTTGGAGATGATCTCCCGAAGGAAAATCTCCTTGTGGGTATAAATGGAGTTAATCATCAGGTCAAGAAGACGTTGAGACTCCGCTTTGAATTGCTGCTTTTCCATAATCAATACACATCCTTAATTTGGGAATCCCCTGCCGATTGATTCAGGGCTTCCTTATTTAGCACTCTTTGTGTTTGAGTGCTAATATTATAGCGCACCTGTGGAAAAAAGCAAGGGCTTTCGGAAAAATTTCTCGATTTATTCATAATTGGCGCAATCGTGATTGATTATTTCAAATTATGTGGTATTATTATCCTGTATAGTTATGTGCAGCGGTATGCTGCCGCGAAAAAGGTTAAAAGGTTAAGGAGTAAGAAATGATTACAGTAAGCAATCTCGGTATGCAGTTTGGCGGTCAGTGGCTGTTCCAGCACGTTGACCTGCAGTTCCTCCCCGGCAACTGCTATGGCATCATCGGCGCCAACGGCGCGGGCAAATCCACGTTCCTGCGCATCCTGACGGGGGAGCTGGACTCCACCAACGGCTCCGTCACCATCGACCCCACCAAGCGGGTCTCCGTTCTGAAGCAGAACCAGAACGCCTATGACGATTACACCGTCATGGACACGGTCATCATGGGCAACGCCCACCTGTACGAAGTCATGAAGGAGAAGGACGCCATCTACGAAAAGCCGGACTTCACCGACGAGGACGGCCTGCGGGCTGCCGACTTAGAAGCCGAATTCGCCGAGCTGGGCGGCTGGGAAGCGGAATCCGACGCCTCCCGCCTGCTGCAGGGTCTGGGCATCGGCACGGAGCTGCACTATGAGCAGATGGCCTCCGTCGATCCCCGTCTCAAGGTGAAAATTCTGCTGGCTCAGGCGCTGTTCGGCAATCCCGACATCGTCATGCTGGACGAGCCGACCAACAATCTGGACATCGAAGCCATCAACTGGCTGGAGGATTTCCTTCTGGACTTCCCCGGCATGGTCATCGCGGTGAGCCATGACCGCCACTTCCTGAACACCGTCTGCACCCACACCGTGGACATCGACTACGGCAAAATCAAGATGTACGTGGGCAACTACGACTTCTGGTACGAGTCCTCCCAGATGGTGCAGGCCATGCTGCGCAACAAGAACAAGCGCAATCAGGAAAAGATCGAAGAATTGCAGCTGTTCATCCAGCGCTTCTCCGCCAACAAGGCCAAGGCCAAGCAGGCCACCGCCCGCCGCAAGCTCTTAGACAAGCTGACCGTGGAGGAAATGCCCTGCTCCACCCGCCGTTATCCCTTCGTGGGCTTCCAGCCCGAGCGGGAGCTGGGCAAGGACGTGCTCACCGTCAAGGACGTGTCCGTCACCGTGGACGGCGTGAAGCTGCTGGACAAGGTGTATTTCTCCGTGAACCGGGGGGACAAGATCGCCTTCGTGGGCGAAAACGAGCTGGCGCAGACCGCCCTGTTCAAGATCCTCATGGGCGAGCTGGAGCCGGACGAGGGCAGCGTCAAGTGGGGCGTATCCACCATCCGCAGCTACCTGCCCAAGGACAATTCCCCCTACTTTGACGGGAATCAGATGGAACTGGTGGACTGGCTGCGCCAGTATTCCGCCAAGAAGGACGACGTGTACCTCCGGGGCTTCCTTGGGCGGATGCTGTTCAGCAACGAGGACGTGTTCAAGCCCGTGAACGTCCTCTCCGGCGGCGAAAAGGTGCGCTGTATGCTCAGCCGGATGATGCTCTCCGGTGCGAACGTGGTGCTGCTTGACCAGCCCACCAACCATCTGGACATGGAGTCCATTCAGGCGGTGAACAAGGGTCTGGAAGCCTTCCCCGGCGTGGTGCTGCTTGCCTCCCACGACCACGAGCTGCTGACCTCTACCTGTAACCGGGTCATCGCCTTCCAACCCGACGGCACCATCATCGACAAGTACGGCACCTACGACGACTACCTCGCCTGGATGGCCGAGCGGAGACAGCAGGGCTGATTTCTATTTCAGAAATATGGAGTAAGCTATGGAAAAAATTCTTGATATCATCACCGAAAAAATGGAGCGTGCCTTTGCCGACGCCGGCTACGACGCCTCCTACGGCCGGGTGACGGTCTCCAACCGCCCCGACCTGTGTGAATACCAGTGCAACGGCGCTCTGGCCGCCGCGAAGCAGTACCACTGCGCCCCCATCCAGATTGCGAAAGCGGTAGCGGAAAAGCTGGACGCCGCCGACTATTCTCTGGTGGAAGCCGTCATGCCGGGCTTCATTAACCTGAAGCTCTCCGGGGCGTTTCTGGAAACCTATCTGGAAACCATGCGCACCGCCCCCGATTTTGGTGTCGCGAAAACAGGCGCGGGCAAGACGATTGTGGTGGACTACGGCGGCGCCAACGTGGCGAAGCCCCTGCACATCGGTCATCTGCGCCCCGCCATCATCGGCGAAGCCATGAAGCGGCTGTACGCCTTCTTCGGATACAATACCATCGGCGACGTGCATCTGGGCGACTGGGGCCTGCAAATGGGCCTCATTATCGCGGAGCTGCGGGACCGTCAGCCGAACCTTCCCTATTTCGACCCGAACTTTACGGGAGAATATCCTGCCGAGCCTCCCTTCACCCTGTCGGATTTGGAGGAGCTTTACCCCGCCGCCTCCGCCCGGAAAAAGGTGGACGAAGCCTTTGCCCAGCGCGCCCACACCGCGACCTTTGAGTTACAGCAGGGCCGCCGGGGTTACCGCGCCATCTGGCAGCACATCATGAACGTGTCCCTGCCCGACCTGCGGCGGATCTACGACAGTCTGGACGTCCACTTTGAAAAGTGGCTGGGGGAAAGCGACGCCGACCCCTATATTCCCGCCATGGTCGCGGAGATGAAGAAAAAGGGCTACGCCGTTCTCTCCGAAGGCGCGTGGGTCATCCCCGTGGCCGAGGAAACGGACAAGAAGGCGGTTCCCCCCTGCATTCTGGTCAAGTCCGACGGCTCTTCCATCTACGCCACCACCGACCTTGCCACCATGGTTCAGCGGATGCAGGACTGGCACCCTGACAAGATGCTCTACGTCACCGACAAGCGGCAGGCGCTGCACTTTGAGCAGGTGTTCCGCGCCGCCCGGAAGTGTGGCATCGTCCCCGACACCACTGCCTTGGAGCATATCGGCCACGGCACCATGAACGGCAAGGACGGAAAGCCCTTCAAGACCCGTGACGGCGGCGTGCTCCGTCTGGAAACCCTCATCGCCGATATGACGGCCTTCGTCCGGGCAAAGGTTGTGGAAAACAAAATCGTGGACGTCTCCGAAGTGGACGATACCACCGCGAAAATCGCCCTTGCCGCCCTGAAATACGGCGATCTCAGCAATCAGCCTACCAAGGATTACAACTTCGATCTGGAGCGCTTCGCCGCCTTCGAGGGCAACACCGGCCCCTACATTCTCTATACCATCGTCCGCATCAAGTCCATTCTGGCAAAATACGGCGATTGGGCGCACCTTCCCATCCAGCCCCCGGCGAATCCCTTCGCCAAGGACTTGATGAACGTCATCACCCGCTTACAGCCCACGCTGGAAACCGCCCTGGCTTCCTCCGCGCCCAACCTGATCTGCGCCTACATCTACGAGCTGGCAGGCGCGGTGAACAAGTTCTACCACGAAACTCCCGTCCTCAAGGAAGCGGACGCAACCCTGAAAGCCGGACACATCGCCCTGCTGGGCTTAGCCAAAAACATTCTGGAAACCTGCATCCACATCCTCGGCTTCTCCGCCCCGGAGAAAATGTAAGAAAGGCCGCAATATGAGACGCAGAATTCTCCTGATCGTCTTTTCCTGTATCCTTCTTATCCTGAGTCTCGTCATATTTGACCGGATAAATGCCCGGAACGCCGCTCCCATGCCTGTGCCATCCGTCTCAGGCGGCTATTACGAGAACGGCTTCACGCTGCGCCTGACCGCGCCGTCCAACGGCAGTATCTATTACACCACGGACGGCAGCACTCCCACGGCTGATTCTACGCTGTATCAGGATGGAATCCCCCTGAAAAATCGGTCTTCCGAACAGAATCTGTACAATTCCGTCCAGAACGTTGTGACTGACTGGAAAAATTACACGCCCGATCCCCAGCCGGTGGAAAAAGGAACGGTCATTCGGGCAGTCTTCGTAAACGAACGGGACATTGCCAGTGAAATCCTAACGCAGACCTACTTTATCGGACTCCAGCCTCCGGAACGGGGCTACACGCTGTCGCTTGTTTTCGACTACGATGATCTGTTCGGTGAGGACGGGATTTATGTCACCGGAAAGGAATATGACGAGTGGTATCTGAGCGGCGACTCTTCAACGGAAGCACCGGTTCCGAACTTTGAGAAAAAGCGCGAGGTCAGGGCCACGGCGGAGTTGCTTGGCGAATCAGGCGACATTCTAAATCAGGCTGTCGGCTTACGGTTACAGGGCAACACCGCCCGAGCGGAACGAAACAAACGTCTCACGATTGCAGCCAGGGAGGAATACAGCGGCAGCAATACCTTTCAGGCAGCCCTCTATAAAGGCATAAGCACCCACGCTGTTATGCTGAAAAGCTACTTTCCCGACACGCTCGCCTCACGCCTTGTTTCAAACCGCTCCGTATCCGTCCAAGGGAGCATTCCAGTTAAGGTATTCCTGAATGGGGAGTTCCTGTATAACAGCTATATGCTCGAGCGCTACGACAAGCAATATTTTCGGCAGCACTATAATGTTGACGGGTTCGTTTTGGTCAAAGACGGAGCCGTCCATGACGAGGACACTTCCTCTGCGGACAATATCCGCTATCAGGAATACATGGGCTGGATCTCCGACACTGACTTTTCCGATCCGCAGGAGTGGGCAGCGTTTCAGGAACAAACGGACGTACAGAGTTATATTGATTACATCGTAACAAATTACTATCTGTGCAACATCGATTTAAGCGACAATCACAACTATGTTCTCTGGCGCAGTACATCCCGCGGAAAATCGCCCTACGCTGACCAGCGGTGGAGATGGTGTATTTACGATATTGACGCCCTCGCGTGGATGCCATACCGCCCCAAATACGGCAATGTTGTGGAAATCAACGCCTTCTCCAACGATTTCACCTTTGATCTGGATTCCACAACCCTTTTCCGTTCCCTGAAAAGCAGCCCAGAGTTCCGGGAGCGGTTTGTCCTGTCCTTCATGGACATGCTTAACAACAACTTTTCCCCCGCAAATGTGGAGAAGGTGCTGGCCGATTACGGCTACACGCTGGACTGGCAGGACGGCTTCTTCCTGAAGCGCCCGGCCTATGCGGTAACGCACCTCGCCGAAGAATTCGGCCTGACCGGTTCTCTGGAAACCGTGACGGTCACGACTGCGCATCCGAAAATGGGCAGTGTGACGGTCAACACTTCCCTGCTCGACCTGTCGTCAGGCAGCTGGTCGGGGCAGTATTTTACAGACTATCCCATCACCGTTACGGCCGCCGCCAACGACGGTTACGAATTTGTGGGATGGAAAGGAGACGCGGACGGAGCCGGGGAAACGGTCACAGTTTCTGTTGACGGCGGTATCGCCCTGGAAGCCGTATTTGCGAAGGTACAATGAGAGAACTTGAAAAACTACTCCATTCGGATGTTTCCGAGGACAGACATTATCGGAACGAGCTGAAATACGTCTGCTCCGAGGGAGAGCTTCAGCTGATCCTCGCAAGAATACGCCACATTTGTCCTTCGGATTCCCATGCGTCGGCAACAGGGACATACAGCATCCGAAGCATCTACTTTGACGATGCGCAGAACCGCTGCTTTTTGGAAAACGAAAACGGCACCGACCCCAGAGAGAAGTTCCGTATCCGAATCTACAATGCCTCGGATCGCCGCATCACGCTGGAATGCAAACGGAAAGAGCATACCATGACCAATAAGGTCAGCTGTCCGCTGACGAAAGACCAGCTTACTATGATTCTGAATGGGTCTTTGCCGGAATCCGCCGTTGACAGCGACCTGCTGCGAAAGCTTTTCTTACTGCACGAGCAGGACAATCTGAAGCCGAACGTGATCGTTGCCTACGAGCGCACCCCCTTCGTGTACGCGCCCGGGAATGTCCGGATTACCTTCGACCGGAACATTGGAAGCACTACGAACATCTCCGGCTTCTTTGACCCCTACTTGCCTCTGCGACCGGTTCTCCCCACCGGCAAGCACATTCTGGAAGTAAAGTACGACGCGTTTCTGCCGGACTTCCTGTACGAAGTCATGAATCTGGGCAGCCTGACCCAGACTGCGTTCTCAAAGTATTATTTATGTAGAAAATTCACAGTATAAGGAGAAAAAACATGAGTATTCAAGATGTTTTGAAAAAATCGTTTTTGAACCAGTTCAATTCTGACCTCTCTACCACGTCCATCGTAGGAACGCTGATTCTCACCGCCCTGATCGGCACGTACATTTTCGTGATCTACCGTGCCGTCTGCCGGAAAGCCTTCTATTCCAAGTCCTTCGCCATTTCCCTGCCGGTGATTTCCATGATCACCGCCTCCATCATCATCTCCATTCAGTCCAGCGTTGTAATCTCTCTTGGCATGGTGGGTGCGCTGTCCATCGTCCGTTTCCGAACTGCGGTAAAAGACCCCATGGATTTGGCGTTTTTGTTCTGGACGATTTCTGTGGGCATCATCTGCGGTGCCGGTCTGTTTGAGGTCGCTGTGGAGGCCTCCATTCTGATCACCATAGTTATGCTGCTTCTTCATTTTGTCCCCAACGTGAAGCCCGCGCTGCTCCTGCTGGTCAACGGCACGGATTCCAAAATTCAGGCCGAGCTGGAGCAGGTGCTGAAAGACGGCACCCGGTTTTACAAAATCAAGTCCCGGAATATGACCGGCACGGGCATTGACATGATCGTTGAGTTGAAGACGAAAGACGAGGGTGCCCTGATGGAAAAGGTTCTCGCCATTCCCGCAGTAGAAAGCGCCACCCTGATGACCCACGACGGAGAGATTACATATTAAATTCAACAAAGTATTTCCCCGCAGCCGATTGG
>OLQB01000581.1_pt1 | contig 28250 bp, 20 predicted proteins | sample 1672681 | NCBI WGS metagenome assembly OLQB01 (sample SAMEA3136713, study PRJEB25190) | human gut metagenome | reverse complement strand
GAAGCTTTCTAAGATTAGCAATGTCAGTCTTGGCTCGATAAAAAGATTTGAAACAACAGGACAGATTTCACTGTTATCGTTGACTAAGATAGCTGTAGCACTTAATATTGCTGATGATTTAAGAAACATTTTTACAGAGATTCCTTATAACAGTATTGAGGAGGTAATTAATGAGACAAGATAGAATTATAAATGTTTTTTTTCATGACAGGCTTGTTGGAACTCTTGCTATGACGAACGAAAGAAAAGCTGCATTTGAATATGCAGATGAATGGCTTGAGAATGGATTTTCAATAAGTCCGTTTTCATTGCCTCTTGAAAAGAAAGTATATGTCCCGGTTAAAGATTATTTTAATGGTTTATGGGGAGTATTTGCAGACAGTCTGCCTGATGCATGGGGACAGCTGCTGCTTGACAGGATGTTAAAAGAAAAGGGATGTAATATAGACAATGTGAGTATGCTTGACAGGCTTGCAATTGTTGGAGAATCAGGAATGGGAGCATTAACATACAGACCGGAATTGGATATGCCAAAGCAGGAAAAACTCAGCAGTCTTGATGAATTATCTGAACAGTGTCAGAAAATTCTTAATACTGAATATTCTGACAAGCTTGATGAATTATACAGGCTTGGTGGAACAAGTGGTGGAGCAAGACCTAAAATTATGACTAAGATAGATGGCGAGGATTGGATTATCAAGTTTCCTGCTCATGTTGATGGAAAGAATGCGGGGCTGATGGAATACCGATATTCACAGTGTGCAAAGCAGTGTGGAATTGATATGGAAGAGACCAGACTTTTTCCATCTGATATATGTGATGGATATTTTGGAACTAAAAGATTTGATCGTAAGAATGATTCATTTGGAGAACACAGAATCCATATGCTTACAGCAGCAGCGCTTCTTGAACTGGATTTCAGGCAGCCCAATATGGATTATCACCAACTTATGAAATTAACAAAAATATTAACAAGGGACAATAAGCATGATATAGAGAATATGTACCGACGAATGTGTTTTAATGTGTTTGCACATAACAGAGATGATCATTCAAAGAATTTTACATTTATATATGATGAAAATAATGATGGCTGGAGACTAAGCCCGGCATATGACCTGACTTATAGTACGACATATTATGGGGAACATACTACTACAGTAGACGGCAATGGAAGAAATCCAGGAATTAAGGAGCTGGCTGCTGTTGGAACAGCAGCAGGAATAGGAAAAGATATATGCACTGAGATTGCGTACGACATAGAAAAATGTGTTAAAAACGAGCTGGATGGTAATTAAACGTCCAGCTCGTTTTGGCAGGTATATATTAATTAACAGCCCTTATCCCGCCATCAGTAATAAGTGGATATCGAACCAGCTTATCACCGTCAAGGTTCTCCTTATGCATATCAACAGCACATATCTGATGGTTGTCATATGATGTGTAATAATATATGCCTTTAGTTGTATTGCAGCAGCAGGTATATATTGTTATCTCGTATTTGTCATCGTCTAGCTGGCAGCAGCCACGCTGCTGGTCTACGCTGCCCAATATATGAAAGAACTGGCTTACACTTGATTTCTCATCGTCACCTGAAACAGAATTCATCTTAGTAAAAGCAACTTTTACGAATCTTGACTGAGATGACAGATCCCCAGGAAGTCCGATAGCACCCATACCACGGCTGTATTTGTTGAATTCAAGCTTGTCCGAGAAATTGCTTTCAGGCTGTCTTGCAGACAGACCCATATAATTGTTAAGATTAAACATCTGTATGTTAAATGGCGGATTATTAGTAAGCACGCCAACAGGGTTATCATATATATGAAGTCCGTCTGACATGGATTCAACAGTTATGCAGCTTTCCTTGTCAGCAATAATCCAGTGAAGATTAGCACATGGAAACATTTCATTAAACTGAGTGTTGGTAAGATTAATAAATTTAAGTCTTTCTTTAGCTTCATCAACTGTCGCACACTGCGATAATATCCACGGAATGAATTCGAAAACGGCAACATTTTCAATATTACTCTCTCCGTTAAAGTCTCTTAGGTCCGGTTCGTTGTAAGCCGCATTGCCAACGAAGTTAAGACCGGCCATGCCAAGTCCTTTTTCGTTAAATGCTTCATAATATAAAGGATAATCGTCAGCCACATGAGCCATTCCAATCATCGCATAGTGGTTATTCCTGACGCCCATAAATCTGAAATTAATAGGATAATTTCTAGGTGTGACAGTTACCTCATCACCATAAGAGAATTCATAATCTAGTGTTCTTCCCATATAGAAATCTTTAGTTTTATAAGTAGCTGCTGTACACATAAGCCCTCCTGTATGTCTTGGATTATAGTAATATTCTGGTTATTTATTAAGAAATAATACATTACAGTTCTTTTTTTTACAATACAATTTCATGAAAACACTGTAGTATCCATATCATAAACTTAATAAATCAAAGACAAAGGCGTCGTACATCTGGTGTGCGGCGCCTTTATTGTTTATTTTGTTAATAATTAATCATGCAAAAAAGGAAGGGAGCTGGTTTTATGAAGAAAAAGTTAGGATTAGGAAGTGGCGTGGCAATATGCGTAGGACTTATTGTTGCCACAAGCTGTCTTGTTTCTTTAGGAACAGGAATGGGTTCGATAGGCCGATGGTTTATCATTCCGCTATTTGCAGTAATGGTGCTGAACTGGTTTATTGGCATATCATTTGCAGAACTGAATGGACTTATGCCAAGAGTTCAGGGAGGTACAGGACAGTATCTTCTGGCTGGTATGGGACCACTTCCATCATTAATTGGTAATCTGTCAGCCTATGTAATTACAGAAATATTAAGCATGACAGCAGAGATTACACTTTGCGGACTTGTTTTAAAAGGTCTGTTTCTGCCACATGTAGATAACAGGATAATATCAATTATAATAATGGCTTTGTTTCTCGTGATTAATCTTTTTGGTGTAGATATATTTTCAAAGGTACAGAACATAGTAGTATTCCTGCTTATCGGTTCAATGGTTCTTATTGGATTAATAGGTGTATGTAAATTAGGAATAAGCTCAAATGTTGTTGATTATGCAGCAAATGCACCAACATTTGAACAGATAGGCGGATTTAAGGGACTTTGCTCATATGCCGCACTTGCATTCTGGCTGTTTATAGGTGTTGAGTTTATTATTCCGGTAGCAAAGGATTTGAAGAATCCAAGAAGAGATGTACTTCTTTCTATGACAATAGGTCTGGTTTTACTGTTTTTTGTACAGAGCATTCTTGGTATAGGAATGACTAACTATGTAAGCCTTGATATTCTTGCCAATGACCCTGCAGGTACTCCTCATATGACATATGCTACGAACCTTTTAGGCAATGCAGGACGTATATGGATGGGAATTATAACCATACTTGCAGCAGCTTCGACAATTAATACAGTATATGCTTCTGTTTCAAGAATTGTACAGGGTATGGGCGAGGAAGGCATGATGCCATCAGTATTTGCTAAGACAAACAAGAGAGGCGCAGCATGGGTCGGACTTATAGTGCTATTTGTATTCGTTGCAGGAATAATTGCTTCAGGACTTGGAGCAACAGAGGGTGTAAGTTTTCTGTTATTGTCAGGTTCATGCTTCTGGTTATTAACATACTGCCTTGTACATGTAACAGTGCTTATACTCAGAAAGAGAAATCCTGAATATCCAAGGAAGAAGTGGCTTACATTAGGCGGAATACCTCAGATAATAGGTATTCTTGGAAATGTATACATGATATGGAATATATCAACAGGAGAAACCAGAATTAAGATATTTGAGTTGTGTGGAGTTTTATTTGCCGTACTTGTAGTTTATTCAATAATCTGGGTATGTGGAGTTATGAAAGCAAGTCCATTCCAGCCGGTACCGGTTGAAGTGATAAATGATGCTTCTGTCAAGTTCAATGAACTTGTAAAGGAGGAAAATGAAGAAAAGGCACTTGCAGGTGCAGAAGGAGAGGTAAACTAAATGGCAGAGAAGAGAGTAAATTATTCATCGGGAGCTCCATTAGAAGAAAAAGTAGGATACAGCAGAATGGTAAAGGTTGGTGACCATATATATGTTGGTGGAACAACGTCGGTACAGCCGGATGGTACAGTATATGGAGAAAATGCCTATGAGCAGACCAGATATGTACTTGAGAAGCAGGTAAAGCTTATTGGACAGGCTGGTGCAGGTGTTGGAGATGTTATTAAAGTAGATGTGTTTGCTGTAGATATGAAAATGTGCGCAGATATATCAAGGGCATATTCAGAGATATTTCATGATATCAGGCCATTATGTACAGTGGTTGGAACACCTGCACTTAACAGACCGACACAGTTCGTGGAGATAATGATGGAAGCAGTTATAGGCTGTGGATTATAGAGGAGGAATTATTATGTATCCAGAAGTTGATTTTTTATATCTTAATGAACAGGAAATGATAAAGGCTGGCGTAAAGAATATGCCTGAATGCATAGACACAATGGAAGACGTTCTTAAATGTCTTACAAAGGGTGATTTCGTAATGGGAGGTGAAAACCATAATTCTCATGGCTGTATGGTAACATTCCCGAATGAATCTCCTTTTCCGAATATGCCAAAGAATGTAGGAGAAGATAGAAGATTTATGGCAATGCCGGCATATATAGGAGGACCATTTGATATGGCTGGTATGAAATGGTATGGTTCTAATACAGCTAATAAGGAAATAGGTCTGCCAAGGTCAATACTTATGGTTATGCTTAATGACAAGACAACCGGTGCACCGGTGTGTCTGATGAGCGGTAATCTTCTGAGCGCTTACAGGACTGGTGCAATTCCTGGTGTAGGGTTAAGACATCTTGCACCAAAGGGTGCTAAGACGGGAGCAATATATGGTCCTGGTGTAATGGGAAAAACAAGCCTTGATGCATTTATGGCAACATGCCCAGAGCTTGATACACTTAAGGTAAAAGGTAGAGGAAAGAAATCATTAGACAGTTTCCTTGAATATGTCAAAGCTACATATCCACAGCTTACAACTGTAACAGTGGTAGATGATATAGAAACTCTGGTAAGAGACAGTGATGTTATATCATTTGCAGCCACAGCAGGAACAGATCCGTCAAAATATGCATATGTCAAAGGTGAATGGATAAAGCCAGGAGCGCTTATTGTTGCTCCAAGTGCATTTGATATGGAGACAGATTTTCTCAAAGAAAAATGTAAGATGGTAGTTGATAATATAAAGCTTTACGAGGCATGGGCAGAGGAATATCCATATCCTACATTTGGTTCAATTAACATAATAGGTGCAAAGTTTACAGATATGTGCCATGATAGAATTATAAGTAAAAGTGATATTACTGATATGGGAGATATATTGCTTGGCAATGCATCAGGAAGAGACAGTGATGATCAGATAATTGTATATTCTGTTGGAGGAATGCCTGTAGAAGATGTTGCCTGGGGTAAGGTATGTTATGAAAATGCTGTAAAAATGGGACTCGGAACGAAGCTTAACCTATGGAACAAGCCTGATATGTGTTAAAAGAATATGAAATACATGTATATACTGTAAATATAAAAAGACCTGTATGGCTGCAAATAGCGCATTCCATGCAGGTTTTTATTGATTTCTCCTCCTATTCGACATAATTCGACATGCATACGTTGTATTATCTATATAAAACATAAGGGTAAAGTCTTTTTGGAGGATAGAATGAAACGGATAATATGTGTTTTACTGGTAACGGTATTGATTGTAAGTATGCTGTTGTCATGTAGTATGCCATTAAGAAACAGTGGAGAAGAAAAACAGAGAATAGTTGTACAGCTTGACCAGGATTACTGGCTTGCAAGTGTAGGAAAAATGTTGAAAGAACATTTTCCGGATGTTGAATTTGATTTTGTCATAAGCAGGGGAGGAGCACAGTATCTTAATGATGCAGCGCTTAATGATGACCTTGCGGATATAATAATAGATGCATCATCGTGGACACAGACGTCTTTGTTTGATGATGATTATGATATTAATCCTAAGGATTATCTGTATGATTTTTCATGGACAGATATTACAAACATGTTTTATAGGGTATATCTTGATGGATTTACCAATGAAGATGGTTCAGTAAACTGGCTTCCTGGTGCAGCAAGCGTGGAGGGTATACTTGCCAATACAGCACTTTTTGAGGAATATGGAATAGAACTGCCTCATGATTATGTAACGTTTGTTGAAGCATGTGATAAATTCAGTGAATATGGGATAAGAGGGTTTGCAACAGATTATAAATATGATTATACAGCTTCATATATGTTACAGGCGTGGTCGATTCCTTTGTTACAAAGTACAGAAGGGCGTACCTGGCGTTATGAAGCAATGGATGGAAATATAGATTACATACCGGATGAGCTGGGTGTGAAGTTGTTCTCGAGACTTGGACAGATTTTGAAAGATACTGATGCACAGGCAGATGACACAAAAAGAGGATATTCAAGTATATTCCAGGATTTTGTGTCCGGGAAGATTGCAATGATACGACAGAGCACTAATATTGCAGAGTATCAGGATGAGGGAATGAATAATCTCATTCTTTTGCCATATTTTGGGGAGACAGATAATGATAACTGGTATTTCAGTACACCCGGATATTCAATAGCTATGAATGGAAAACTTAAAGGAGCAGGGAAAAAAGAAGAGCTGGCACTGGATATAGTAAGATATATGTTTGGCAGTGATGTAATGAATGCAATGGCAGACAGGATACAGTCGGTTGTTGTGTATAATAAAGATGTAAATGTAGATGTGCAGGACATATTTTCTAACCTGATTCCTTATATTGAAAGTAATCATATGTATACATATATAAGGAATGACAGTGTGTGCCGGGCAAGCTGCGCAGCAGTACAGAAAATGCTGGCAGGAGATGTGGATGCAAAGCAGGCAGTGAAAGTGTTTAACAATAATTACAATGCGGTAAAAGAAAAATCCCCGGTTATCACCACATTTGACAGGGAGTATCAGTGGCGGGTATCAGATACAGGAAGTGAGGCATTTTCAGTGAGGGTTAATACGCTTCGGGAAATATGTAATGTGGATATGCTGATTGCACCTGCTGCCATGAATGCCGGAGACATCTATAAGGGAAGTTATACAGCAGCACAATTACAGGCACTTCTAATGGGTGGAGGAGTGAAGTTTTATACGAAGGATGCAACAGGTGCTGAGATTAAAGATGTTGTGCGGTGCCTTGTGGAAGGCTGTGGGCGGGATGACGACCCGATATCATGGGATACGCTGCCGGCATCAAGCGGATTTACAATGAAGATATCAAGAGATGATAAGGGCAATATGCATCTTGAGGATATTCTTACAGATGGAAAGTCAGTAGAAGACGAAAAAATATATTCTTTCTGTTATGTTGACGTTTCTGGTCATACTTTGTTGGAACGTGCATATAATTATGATATGTCAAAGCATGGCGGAGTTCATATGTATAAGGCTGAGGCAGACATCAGGGAAGGCGAAAAATATGATGGATATATAGCTCATACAACAAATGTAGAACAACAATGGATAAAGTATTTTTCTGATGGAGGCAGACTGGCTGCACCAGAAGCTTATATACAGAAGAACTGATTATCTTGAGAAAGGAAATGGGGCAATTGAAGAAGAATGAGTATAGAAAATATTTCTTTGCAGCAGTAGGCGTGGCAATAATTGTATTTGCGTGTGTAGGCGTAATAATGCTTAATTATTCCATTACGGTCAAAAGAGAACTGTATGAGACAAGTTTGAAGAATCTTAATGAAGTGTATACACAGGTCAGTGAAAAATTCATGCAGATAACCGGGCAGCAGTGGAACCTGCTTGGAATGACAGGTGATTATATAGATGAGGCTGGTGAAAATATAGACAGCATCAGCAAGTTTCTTACAGAATGGAAGAATGAATGGCATTACACAGAATTTTATTTTATAGATGATGCCTGTAATTACTTGTCATCGTCAGGTAAAAAGGGGTATCTTGAACTCGGAAATACATGGAAAAGTCTTGTGATAGACAGGAAAAATGTTGTAGTGGATGGTTCACTTCCGGGAAGTGATGAGGTAATGTTTTTTGCTATTCCTGTCCAGCCGGCATATATTAGCGGTTTTAAATACAGTTCCATAGCGGTTTCATACAATACAGAAGCTATTAATAAAGAACTGGGTGTAAAAGCGTTTTCAAAGGACACAAGCAGTTATGTAATATATGCTAATGGTGATATCGTATTAAAGTCTGAAGGCAGCATGGATATAGGTGGTAATATATTTTATCATCTGAAAAATGCGGATATTTCCGGTAAGTCACTGGATGGTTTTATGAAAAGTGTAAAGAATTCAGATGCAGAAGAAATGGTATTCAGGCTTGATGAAAACCAGTATTGTCTTGTTTATGTTCCAATTGGATTTGATAACTGGGGGCTTATATCAATGGTTCCTATAAGCGTCGCCAATTCAAGCTCTCTTGCGGTTTTGCATAGAACTGTTATAATGGCAGTACAGATAGGTATACTGCTTCTTATGGTTGCATGTGTAGTACTATATACATATTACAAAAGATATGTAAGTGAGAAGGATCATGAGATTGTAAGACGGGATATATTATTTTCGATTATGGCTAAAAATCTGGATGATGTGTATATTATGCTTTCGTGGGGAGACTGGAGAAAACTGTATGTAAGCAGAAATATCGAGAGAGTTCTGGGAATAAGGAGCAGTGAATATGATGGTATCCTTAAAGATTTTGGAGAATTGGAAAAGAGGGGAGAAGTTCCTGAATGGAATGATATTGTGAAGCTGGGAAAAGGAGAATCTGCTGTTAATGAATACTGGATAAAGCCAGCAGATTCAAGTGAATACAGACTTTTTAACCAGGGATGTTATCATATGGATAAAGACGGAGATGATGTTCTTGTAATAATTCTGTCAGACAGAACTTACGAGCAGCAGATAAGAAATCATATGGAAGATGCGCTTCATACAGCAGAGGCAGCAAATCGTGCAAAAAGTCAGTTCCTGTCTAATATGAGTCATGATATAAGAACTCCTATGAATGCAATTGTAGGATTTTCACAGCTTATGTTAAGACATTATAAGAATCCGGATAAAGTCAGAAACTATGCAGAAAAGATAGTTGTTTCAAGCCAGCATCTGCTGAGTCTTATTAATGATGTCCTTGATATGAGTAAAATTGAGTCAGGGAAAACTACTCTTAATCTTTGTGACGTGAATCTTGCTGACATCATAAATGAGACAGACAATATAATCAGACCGCAGGCAAAGAAGAAGAACCAGACATTTGTTGTGAAATCAGATGGTGTTGAATATTGCTGCATTACCGCAGATAAATTAAGACTCAGCCAGATACTTATTAATATATTGTCTAATGCTGTTAAATATACAGAAGAAGGCGGTAACATAACATTTGAAATAAAAGAAATAAAAGTTACCAATCCACAGATTGTAAAATACAAATTCATCATATCTGATAATGGAATAGGAATGAGTGAAGAATATTTAAAAGACATATTTAAACCGTTTACAAGAGAAGAGACAAGCCTTACAGATGCAGTCCAGGGAACAGGACTTGGAATGGCAATAACCAAGAATCTTATTGATCTCATGGGTGGAACTATAAAGGTACTAAGCACACAGGGAGTGGGAACAACTTACGAGGTAACTATGGAATTCAGAATTGCGGATATTAATACGAATAAAGACCTCTGGAACAGATATAACATACCAAAGCATGAGAATGAACCGGATCATGTACTTGTGGGTAAGAATTTTCTAATAGCAGAAGATAATGGTATTAACTTAGATATGCTTAAAGAACTTCTAAAGGAAGAGGGGGCAGCCTGTGATTGTGCAAAAAACGGAATGGCAGCTGTTGATTTGTTCAGACATTCAAAGAAGGGGCAGTATGATCTTATATTTATGGATGTACAGATGCCTGACATGGATGGATATGAGGCTACAAGAGCAATAAGACAAATGAAGCACCCTGATGCAAAGGATATTCCAATAGTAGCTATGACAGCAAATGCTTTTTCTAATGATGTAAAAGCTGCATTTGATTGTGGGATGAATGCTCATCTTGCAAAACCTGTTAATATAGACCGTATAAAAGACATAGTTGCAAATTTTACATAAATTTTACATAACTTACATAATACATTTTACAATGCTCATTTAGAATACACATGATGTGTGAAAAAGTCGTTCAAAAAGGAGCTTATGTAAAATGAATATTTTTGGTGTACTTACGATGGCAGGCGGACTGGCTTTGTTCTTATATGGAATGAATGTCATGGGAGATTCCTTAGCAAAGCTGTCAGGAGGTAAATTAGAACAGATACTTGAAAAGCTGACTTCTAAAAGAATTATGGCAGTATTGCTTGGTATGGCTGTAACAGCAGTTATACAGTCATCATCTGCAACTACGGTAATGGTTGTAGGCTTTGTTAATTCGGGTATTATGCAGCTTTCACAGGCTGTAGGTATTATTATGGGTGCCAATATTGGTACGACAGTGACTTCATGGATGTTATCGCTTACAGGTATAAGCGGAGCAGGATGGATTAATCTTTTAAAGCCATCATCCTTCTCACCGGTGCTTGCTGTTATTGGTATAATTATGACTATGACCTGTAAGAATAATTCTAAGAAAAAGGATATAGGTAATATTCTTCTTGGATTTGCAATTCTTATGTTCGGTATGGAAACTATGAGTGGCGCAGTTGCACCGCTGGCTGACAATGAGAAGTTTACGGGTATGCTTACACTGTTTTCTAATCCGTTATTCGGACTTCTTGCAGGTACAGTGCTTACAGCAGTTATACAGTCATCATCTGCATCGGTTGGTATACTGCAGGCATTATGTGTAACAGGTGCGGTTAACTATGCAACAGCAATTCCTATTATTATGGGACAAAATATAGGTACATGTGTAACAGCACTTATATCTTCTGTAGGTGCAAAGAAGAATGCCAAGAGGGCATCAATGATACACCTTTATTTCAACATGATTGGTACAGTTATATTTATGGTTATATTTTACAGCCTGAATATGTTTGTTCATTTTGAATTTTTATCAACACCGGCAAATGCAGCAGGAATAGCAGTGATTCACAGTCTCTTTAATATCGGATGTGTAATTATACTTTTCCCATTTTCTAATCTGCTTGTGAAGCTTGCAACTCTTTCTATTCCGGATGGAAAACATGAGGAAGTTATTCAGACAGGTGTGGCAGCAAATCTTGCAGCACTGGATGAAAGATTCTTAGAGACTCCGGCAGTTGCGATGGAGTTATGCAGGAATACGGCTGTGAAGATGGCACATTTGTCACAGAAAGCGCTAGATAAAGCGCTTGACATTATTAATAATTATTCAGATACTGCATATGATGAGGTTGTGGCAATGGAAGAAGATGTCGATAAGTACGAGGATAAGCTGGGTTCATATCTTGTAAAGGTTGGTAACTGCGATTTATCAAGACATGATAATCATACATTTTCAATACTTCTTCACTGCATGAGTGATTTTGAAAGAATATCTGACCATGCGATTAATATTGCAAAATCTGCAAAAGAGATGAACAGCAAGGAGTCATCTTTTTCACAGAATGCAAGAAAAGAACTTGAAACATTTGCAAAAGCGGTACATGATATAGTTAGTAACACAGTACAGGTTTTTGAAAATCAGGATATTGAGGCAGCAAAGCATATTGAGCCGTTAGAACAGGTTATTGATGGACTGAACTTAGAGATTAAGCAGCGTCATATCAACAGATTAAGAAAAGGCAGATGTACAATTGAGACAGGACTTATACTCGAAGATATTATGACGAATTTTGAGAGAGTATCAGACCATTGCTCTAATATTGCTGTATGTATGATTGAAGTAAGAGATAATGGGTTTGAAACACATGGATATCTGGAGCATCTTACTAATGAGGATAATCCTCAGTTTGCAAAAGAATGCAGACAGTATTATAAACAGTATCAGCTTCCGGAATTAAAGAAAGCTGACTAGAACAGGAGATGAGAATATGGCTCTTATATACATAGTTGAGGATGATGAAAGCATAAGGGAAATAGAGACAATTGCACTTAAGAACAGTGGACATATGGTAGGTGCATTTGGAAGTTCCAAAGAGTTTTTTAAGAAGCTTGATGAGATTCTTCCGGACCTTGTGTTGCTTGATGTTATGCTTCCTGATGAAAGTGGTTATGACATCATTAAGAAGTTAAGACTGAATTCTGCAACTAAGAGACTGCCTGTTATTATGGTAACAGCAAAGTCTACAGAGCTTGATATGATAAAGGGCCTTGAGGATGGTGCTGACGATTATATTAAGAAGCCATTCTCTGTAATGGAGCTTATTACAAGAGTTAAAGCACTTCTTAGAAGAACAGAAACAGACGAGGCAGGCGTGCTGGATGTTGGAGAGATTGAACTTAATCATGAAAGGCATGCTGTTACGGTCTCAGGAAAGCAAGTTGAACTTACATTTAAAGAATATGAATTGTTAAGATATCTTATGGCTAACAAGAATATAGTGCTTTCAAGAGATTCTATTGTACTTAAGGTATGGGGAACAGAGTTTGAAGGTGAGTCAAGAACTGTGGATATGCATATTAAGACTTTAAGACAGAAGTTAGGTGATGCAGGCTCGCGTATAAGAACCGTGCGTAATGTAGGATATGTTATTGAGTAGCCTGATATAATTGACAGACAGAACAGGGTGGATATATGAAGCAGAAGATTAATTTAAGGCTTATTGGAATAGCAGTTATAGCGGTTCTTGCTACAGCTATCGGAATAACTTTTATATATTATGGACTGTTTAAGAAACAGGTCCAGGCCGGACTGAGAACTAATGCTGAAGTACTCATGGAAACCGGAGTTTTTGAAAAGTCGTCGCAATATGCTGATGTAAAGCTTCCAATTAATAATCTCAGGGTTACATGGATAGATTCAGATGGGGTGGTGCTTTTTGATAATGATAATGATATTAATGTAATGCCTAATCATAAAGACAGACCTGAGATACAGGATGCATTTCATACCGGACATGGTCAGTGTGTAAGAAATTCTGACACGATGGATATGAATACCTTTTATTATGCTCTAAAACAGAAGGATGGGACTGTTATAAGAGTATCCTGTGATGCAAGCAGTTTATTAAGTGTGTTTGGCAATGTATTTCCGGCTGTAACAGGAATACTTGCAGTAATTATAGTAGTGTGTATCGTTCTTTCACAATTACTTACAAGGACACTTATTGAGCCTATTGAAAGAATGGCTAAGAATATGGATTCCGTACAGGAGAAGCCTGTATATAAAGAAATAGCCCCTTTTGCAGAGAAAATCAGGACACAGCATGAGAATATTCTTGCTGCTGCAAGAAGCAGACAGGATTTTACTGCAAATGTATCACATGAACTAAAGACTCCTCTTACCGCAATATCAGGATATGCAGAGCTTATTGAGAATGAGATGGTAAGCCATGAACAGGGAATACATTTTGCACATGAGATTAAGCGTAATTCAGAAAGATTATTATCATTGATTAATGATATTATAAGGCTTTCAGAATTAGACCACAGCGAAATGCCAAGGCAGTATGAGAATTTTGATTTGTATGAGTTTGTTAAGGATTGTGCAGAGTCTCTGCAGGTTAATGCACAGAAACAGGGAATACGTTTTTCGTATAGAGGTTCAACATGCATGATTCGTGGCAATAAGGATATGATAAGGGAGCTTATTGATAATCTTGTACAGAATGCAATAAGATATAATAAAGAAGGTGGACATGTAGAAGTGTTTGCAGGAATGGTAGATGGCAAGCCAAGGTTAGAAGTGACTGATGATGGAATAGGAATTCCTAAGGATCAGCAGGACAGGGTATTTGAAAGATTTTACAGAGTTGATAAGAGCCGTTCAAAGGAAACTGGTGGAACAGGGCTTGGCCTTGCTATTGTAAAGCATATTGTAGAACTTCATGATGCAAGAATATATTTAGAAAGTGAAGTTGACAAGGGGACACAGATACGCATCGAATTCTAGAATGATTAAGAGTGGAAGTTTTTATGTCTTTCACTCTTTTTTCTTTTTATAACAGAGTGATTGTGTTATATTATATAAAAAGAGAAAAACAGATATAATCTGCGGAAGCAGGGAATATAATATATATTGAGGATTAATGGGAATATGAAGAATATCAGTACTAAAAAATCAGTAGTTCTTATTGCAGCGGTTATTGTTTTGATACTGGCTGGAATTATAATTTCAGTAAGTACAGATAAGAACAGAAAGAAGCAGGAAGCGGACAGTAAAGCCAGTGTAAGTGTAACAAGGACAGATCTTAAGAATGAAGCATCATCTCAACAACAGAATATTAAGGAGCAGACAGATGTTGAGATATTGTTTGAGAATAAGGCTGTACCGGTTGGGACAAGCCTGAAGGTCACAGCAATTGTCACACCTGATGATGACGATAAGTCAATTGTATGGACAAGCAGTAATACAGATGTATTTACTGTAGATAAAGACGGAGTAATAACTGTTATAGGGAGTGGTACAGCTACGCTTACGGCTACAGTTGGAAGTGTTTCTGATGCGATTGTAATCGAAGGAATAAGAAATGTAGCTGCAGGTTCAGATAATGGATTCAGTGTGTACACTCATACGGCAGGGAGTATTTCGTCAGGAAGCAACACAGGTTCAGGCAGTGCCAGTGAAGGAGATTCCAGACTAGAGAATCTGCCTGCAGGAGAAAATAAATCAGAGAGTTCTCAAGGAACCGGAAACAGTGGGGATGGTGTACAATCTGGTGGGGTGCAGTCTGGAGGTGTACAGCCTGGCAGTAGTACAACAGAAAACTCATCTTCAGAAGATAATAATGATTCTGGAAGTTCTGGCTCAGGAGAAATTGAAGATACGATTATTAATAATGGATTTGAACAGACAGTTTCTAATGTTTATGTATGTCAGCAGAATGGGACATATTATGGTGAGATTATAACACAGAGTAATGTGACTATTATATATATTAAGAAACGTAACAGTGAATTTGACGGCAGGATTAATAATGTAATCGAGAATCTCATTCCTGGTAATTCACAGATGATATGGAATAATTATCTTTCGGCTTCAACAGACAGAACATTTACAGTTGATGGAAGAATGGTAAGGATTGTAGTTGCTACAGGTGGCGGACACTCTCAAATTGTAATATACAATTAAGTAAAAATATGTTATATTTAAACATATGCAGGTTAAACTTGTTTAATGAGGTGAATGAATTGCTTAATGAGAATAAAATCAAAATGATGACCAAGATGGCAATATATGAGAAGAATGAAGGAAAAAGCATGTTGAAAACTGCCAAGTATTTTAAGGGTGATTACATCGCTTTTGGAGTATTAAAGACAGTGATTGCCACTACATTTGCAGGAGTGATTCTTCTGGCGATGTATTTCTTGTGTAACGCAGAAGGAATGATAAGGGATATCAATAACCTGGATTATATAGGACTTGCCAAGAAGTTTGCATTGTATTATGTGCTTATGCTTATCGTATTCTGTGTAATTGCCGGGTTTGTATATTATTTCAGATATGAGAATACCAGAAAAGGTATTAAAAGGTATTTTTCAAGGCTTAATAAGCTGGAAAGATTCTATACAGGGCAGAAGAAGAAATAATTATTTGGAGGCATAGATGGCATTTTTATTGGAATTAAAGGAAAGTTTTAAGAAATTTTACAACAGATATAATACATATGTGGTACCAGCATCAAAGTTTATTATTGCATTGATATGTTTTATTATGATTAATACAAGTATTGGTTACATGGATAAGTTGAAGAATCCGGTGTTTGCACTGTTACTTTCTGTTATATGTGCATTTCTTCCGGGTGGTTTTACACTGATAGTTCTTTCAGCGTTTATTCTTATACAGTTGTATGTAATTGCTCCGGAATTTGCATTACTGGTATTGTGTGTAATGCTTCTGATGTATCTTCTGTATTTCAGATTTGCACCTAAAACAGCTTATATACTTATTATTACTGCTATGTTCTGCTGGATGAAGATACCATTTGTGCTTCCGGTAGCGATTGGTCTGTGTTCGTCAGTTGCGGCAGTTATACCAGTGAGTTTTGGTGTTATTATGTACTACATAATAAGAACTGCAAGTGATTATGAGGCTGCTATTTCTGATGATTCTTTGTCAGAAAGTATGAAACAGATATCTTATCTTATAGAAAGCCTTTTAAAGAACAGACAGATGCTGGTGCTTATTATAGCAGCTGCAGTTACTATTATTGTTGTATATATTATCCGAAGACAGAAAATCGATCATTCATGGAAAATAGCTATTATTGTGGGAAGTATAACACAGTTCCTTATTCTGGTTGTAGGACAGATAGCTTTGAAATCAGATTTTAATATTGTTCTTATAATTATAGGAACTATACTGGGGGTTGCAGCTGCATATATCTGCAATATTGTTTTCTTTGCACTTGATTATAAGAGAACAGAGTATGTACAGTATGAGGATGATGAATATTATTATTATGTAAAGGCTGTACCAAAGATTAATGTTGCAAATGCTGATGTAAGAATTAAGCATATTAATGCTAAAAAGACTAAGAAGACAGATGATATCAGACAGATGAGAACCGGCGATACAGCTAAAGATAATGGATATGCAGTATCTAACGAAGAAGATGATGATATTTTATTCTATGATGATGATAAGTAATCATCAGAATATATTTTGCTAGTTTTATTTAGAAGATTATAAGAAGAACGGAGGCGATAATACAGTGAATAATTTCATAAGGGATTATCTTGTTAAATTATATATTCCGCGTATAACATGGACCGATATTATTGAGATTGTGATTATTGCTTTTGTTATATATAATGTCATGGTATGGATTAAGAATACCAAGGCATGGGTATTGCTTAAGGGAATTATTATTGTTGTTATATTCGCACTGATTGCGTATATTCTGAATCTTAAGACTATTCTGTGGATTGCAGGAAAGACAATCAGTGTTGGTATTATTGCACTTGTTATTATATTCCAGCCGGAGTTAAGAAGAGCATTAGAGCAGCTTGGACGAAAGAAGATTCTGTTTGGACTTTTCAGGTTTAATGACGGAAGAGAAAAGGGTGAAAGGTTTAGCAGTAAGACTGCAGAAGAGATAGTAAGGGCATGCTTTGATATGGGGGCTGCTTATACAGGAGCACTTATAGTTATTGAACAGGATATGGTTCTTGAAGAATATGAGAAAACAGGAATTACGGTTGATGGCCTGGTTACAAGCCAGCTGCTTATCAATATATTTGAGCATAATACGCCGCTTCACGATGGAGCTGTTATTATAAGGGGAGACAGGGTTGTTGCTGCAACATGTTATCTGCCTCTTTCAGATAATAACAATCTTAATAAGGCTCTTGGCACAAGGCACAGAGCAGGTGTTGGTATCAGTGAAGTGACAGACAGTATGACTATTATAGTATCTGAAGAAACCGGTAAGGTTTCGGTGGCTGTTGGTGGAGAACTTATTCATGATATTGATGCGGATTCTCTTAGAAACAAGCTGGAATATCTTCGCAGGAGAACTATTGATGTGAAGTCGTTCAAGATATGGAGAGGAAGGCTAAAGCATGAAGGAAAAGATGTTTAAGAACCTGAGCCTTAAGATTCTGTCGGCTATATTTGCGGTTGTTTTGTGGACGGTTATAGTTAATGTATATGATCCAACCACGAGTTATACATTCAGTAATGTGTCGGTACAGCTTATTAATACAGAGAGTCTGACTGATAAGAATTACAGTTATGAAATTGTAGAGGGTGGCAAGATATCAGTATATGTAAGTGGACCGAAGAGTATTGTTACTAATATCAAAGCAAGTGATATTGTTGCAACTGCGGATCTTAGCAAGATAAGCGCATTTGCTGATTATGTTGATATTCATGTATCAGTTGTTAAAGATGGACAGGTTCTTAATAATGTTGAAGCTACACCTAAAACATCTGCTGTAAGATTAAGCATAGAAAACAGAGATACTAAGACTGTAAATGTTGTTTCAGAGATTACCGGTTCAGCGGCAGATGGCTATGCAGTGGTAAGAAGAGTGCTTAATCCAACATCTGTTAAGGTTACAGGACCTTCGTCTGTTATCGATAATATAGACCATGCAGGGATATCTTTTGATGTGACAGGAGCGACTGCAGATGTGACGGGAACAGCAGATATTCATTTGTATGATTCTGATAATAATGAAATTAATGATTCTTCTGTTGAACTTACACAGACAAGTGTGGGCTATACTGCACAGGTTGTAAGGACTAAGACTGTAAGTATAGAAGTTAAGACGTCAGGAAAACCGGCAGACGGATACAGAGTTTCAGGAGTGACGCTTAATCGTGATAGTGTTGTTGTATATGGTGATACCAATATGCTTAACAGTCTTGATAAGATTGTTATTCCGGCAAGTAATATTAATGTAGATGGTTTGACTGAAAATAAAGTGTATAAGTTTGGTCTTTCGGATTACATAGATAAATCGCTTACAATTCTTGATAATGCAAGGATTGAGGTTACAGTAAGAATCGAGAGTACAGGTAATAAGACAATAACACTTAATACATCAGATATTAAGGTTAGTGGACTTGAAACCGGAATGAGCTACAGCTTTGAGGATAGAACATTTTCAATAGATGTCGAGGGTTCAGAGACTGCAATTGCTGCATTAGACGCATCTGCCATAACGATGACTGCAGATTTGTCTACATATACTACGTCAGGAATACAAAGCATTACATTGTCGGTTAAACTTCCGGATGGAGTTACATTAAAGAAAGCAGCATCCGTTAATGTGTTGTTTAAGGATAATACCCAGGAAACAGAAACTACTCAGTCGACTCAGGAAACAACATCAGTGACGACTAGAAATTGAGAGGTGATTCATATGGTAAGTGAGAAGATACTAGTTGGGAGTGCATTAGGAATACATCTTCGTCCTGCAGGAGCAATGTGTGATACAGCTGTTAAATTTGATTCACACATTACATTCACATTTAAGAATAAGGTTGTTAATGCAAAGAGTGTTATATCTATTCTTGCATCAGGCGTTGGCTGTGGAGATGAGATAACTCTCATAGCAGAAGGTCCGGACGAAGAAGAAGCATTGAAAGCAGTTTCTGAGAGCTTTAGAAAAGCTTTACAGGACTAATATAAATCAAGAAAAGAGGTAAAGGGTATGGGTTATATGGAAACTTACAAAGCATGGTGTGAGAATGAATATTTTGATGAAGACACACGTGCAGAACTCAAATCAATTGCAGGAGATGAGAAGGAGATTGAGGACAGATTCTATAAGGATCTTGAGTTTGGAACAGGCGGACTTAGAGGTGTCATAGGCAATGGTACTAACAGAATGAATGTATACATTGTAAGAAAGGCAACACAAGGGTTAGCTAATTTTATTATCAAGGAAGGAACACAGGATAAGGGTGTTGCTATTTCTCATGATAATAGAAGAATGTCAAGAGAATTTGCGCAGGAAGCAGCTCTTTGTCTTGCGGCTAATGGCATTAAGGTATACATATTCCCTTCATTAAGACCAACACCAGAACTTTCATTTGCAGTAAGAGAACTTCACTGTACAGCAGGTATTATGGTTACGGCAAGCCACAATCCTCCAGAATACAATGGATATAAGGTATACTGGGATGACGGATGCCAGATAACAGCACCTAAGGATACACAGATTATCAATGAAGTTAAGGCTGTTACTGATTTTAATGATGTTAAGACTATTGATGAAGAAGAGGCTAGAGTAAGAGGCCTGTATAACATTATTGGATATGATATGGATGATGCATTTATTGCAGCATTAAAGAAGCAGAGCCTTAACGGAGATATCATTAAGCAGGTTGCTGATGATATTAAGATTGTATACTCTCCATTCAATGGTACAGGTAATGTTCCTGTAAGAAGAATTTTAAGAGAGTTAGGTTTCAAGAATGTATATGTTGTTCCAGAACAGGAAAAACCAGATCCTAACTTTACAACACTCGAGTACCCTAATCCTGAAGACCCTAAGGCATTCACATATGCATTAAGACTTGCTAAGGAAGTTGATGCAGATATTATTCTTGCAACTGACCCTGATGCGGACAGACTTGGCGTATATTCTAAGGACACTAAATCAGGTGAGTACAAGTCATTCACAGGTAATATGTCTGGTATGCTTATTGCAGAATACCTTCTTTCACAGAGAAAGGAGAAGGGACTTCTTCATGAGAATGGTGCATTTGTAAAGACTATCGTATCTACTAACTTAGCTGATCTTATCGCTAAGGAATATAACTTAAAGCTTATTGAAGTTCTTACAGGATTTAAGTATATTGGTGAGCAGATTAAGTTCTTTGAGCAGAATAATACATACGAATATGAATTCGGTTTTGAAGAGAGTTACGGCTGCTTGGTTGGAACTCATGCAAGAGACAAGGATGCCATCGTAGCTGTTATGGCATTATGTGAAGCAGCAGCTTACTATAAGTCTAAAGGCATTACTTTATGGGATCAGATGATTAATATCTTTGATAAGTACGGCTACTTCAAGGAAGGACAGAAGGCTGTAACTATGAAGGGTGCAGAAGGTGCTGTCCAGATTGCTAAGATGATGGATGATTTAAGAAATAATCCACCTAAGAAGTTCGGGGCATGGGATGTTGTTGAGTTCAGGGATTACAAGAAGGATGAGTGCACAGTTATTGCTACAGGCGAGAAGAAGCCTACAGGACTTCCTGAATCTAACGTACTTTATTTTGAACTTAATGACCATGCATGGTGCTGTGCAAGACCTTCAGGAACAGAGCCTAAGATTAAGTTCTATATGGGTGTTAAGGGAACAGGTCTTGAGGATGCTGATAAGAAGTTAGAAGAACTTACTGATGCAGTTTCTGAAATTGTTGGTTTATAATCAGTTCAAATTTAATTAACAACTAAAACACAATATGAACACATTTCGTTGTTATATTACATGTATTGACAGTGAGATGTGTTCATTTGTTATGTATGGAATCTTCATTGTCATAATACAATGTTAAAAGGAGAGAATGATTATGTATAACGACAATAATGAGAATGATTCACAGTACCGTTACAGTGGCAGTGATATACCATATAACAATACTAATAATAGCAGTACAGCCAATAATAACACAGCATTTTCAAGTGCACCTTATGAAGCTAAGAAGCACAAGAAACACAAAGGCGGATTTGCAAAGAAAGCAGCATGCTTTGTTCTTTCAGCAGTACTTTTTGGCGCAATAGCCGGTTCGGTTATGTTTGGTGTTAATTATGCAGGCGGAAAGATTGCTGGCAGTAATAAGTCTGATGCTACAGGTGTTAATATACCAACAGTAAGTAATAATATTTCTAATGTTGCTAAGACAGATTCTTCGCTTACAGAAGATACTAATCTTTCAGCATCAGGTAAGATGGATGTAGAGGCGGTTGCTACAGCAGCCCTTCCTGCAATGGTTCAGCTCAATGGTACAACAACAGTTAAAAATTCAAGTTATTTTGGATATGGACAGAGCTATGAAGCAACATCAAGTGGTACGGGTATTATTGTAGGCAAGAGTGATACTGAATTACTTATTGTAACTAATGCACATGTTGTTGATAATATTGATAATCTTAAATGTGTATTCTCTGATGGCACAAGTGCAAGCTGTTCTGTTAAGGGTTCTAAGTCAGATCAGGATATTGCGGTAGCCGCAGTATCATTAAGTGATATTTCATCTGATACAGCGTCTAATATTGCAATTGCAGAACTTGAAGATTCATCAGATATTAAAGTTGGACAGCAGGTTGTTGCCATTGGTAATGCATTAGGTGAAGGCCAGTCAGTTACAACTGGTATAATTAGTGCAAAGGACCGTTCAATTACAGTCAACAATGTAACATTTACAGGACTTCTTATGACAGATGCAGCGATTAACTCTGGTAACAGTGGTGGAGCTCTTCTTAATTCAGAAGGAAAGGTTATCGCTATTAACTTTGCAAAAACAAGCAGTGATGGTGTAGAAGGTATGGCTTATTCAATTCCTGTCTCTAATGTTAAGGATATTATCGATTCATTAATGACTAAGCAGACAAGAAACAAGGTTTCATCAGATAAGGCAGCATACCTTGGAATTGCAGCAGTAGATATTACAAGTAATTATGCATCATATTATGGATATCCTGTAGGTATTCTTATAAGAACTGTAGCTGATGATTCAGCAGCAGACAAGGCAGGATTAGAGACATATGACATAATTGTCGGATTTGATGACCAGACAGTTACTACTATGTCAGGACTTACTAACATGCTTCAGTATTATTATGAGGCAGGTGAAAAAGTAACTATAGATTATTATCATATGGAAGGAAGCGAGTATGTTCTTAAGAGCACGGAGGTAACGCTTGGTTCTAAGAAGGCATCTTAAGGATATATTCCAAGTATATATTTATGGATAATACCAATGAGAATATGACAGAAGATAAGGATATTAATAAGAATAACAATGGGAATTCCGATGATTATGAGAAGATATGTTTTGTGTGCAGAAGACCAGAATCAAGAGCTGGTAAGATGATTGTTATGCCTAACAATATATACATCTGTCAGGATTGTATGCAAAGAACATTCGATTCAATTAACAGCAGCGGAATTAATTATGAAGATATGATGAAGATGTCAAACATGCCTGGAATGGGCATGTTTGGCAATTTTGGCGCTATGGATTCAGACCCGGTTCCAGAAAAGCAGAAGCTTAAGAAAAAGAAAGAGAATAAGAAGGAGTTACCAGCGCTTGACGTTTCTAAGCTGCCTGCACCACATGAGATTAAGAGAAAGTTAGATGAGTATGTTATAGGTCAGGACTATGCTAAGAAGGTAATGTCGGTGGCTGTATATAATCATTATAAAAGAGTTTCAGCAGATGCTAAGATTCTGGGTGACGTTGAGATTGAGAAGTCTAATATGCTTATGATTGGACCTACAGGAAGTGGTAAGACATATCTTGTTAAGACGCTTGCAAGGATATTACAGGTGCCACTTGCTATTACAGATGCAACAACACTTACAGAGGCAGGATATATCGGAGATGATATAGAGTCAGTTGTTTCTAAGCTTTTACTGGCAGCAGACAATGATGTAGAGAAAGCTGAACATGGAATTATATTTATTGATGAGATAGACAAGATTGCCAAGAAGAAAGAGACCAGAAGCAGAGATGTAAGTGGTGAGTCTGTACAGCAGGGAATGTTAAAGCTGTTAGAAGGCAGCGAAGTGGAAGTGCCGGTAGGAGCCAACAGTAAGAATGCGATGGTTCCGCTCACTACAGTCAATACAAAGAATATTCTTTTTATCTGTGGCGGTGCGTTCCCGGATCTTGAGCAGATCATCAAGGAAAGACTGATGAAGAATTCTTCTATCGGGTTTGGAGCGGATCTGAAAGACAAATATGATCATGATAAGAAAATACTGGAGAAGGTGACGACAGAAGATCTGCGTAACTTCGGAATGATTCCGGAATTTCTGGGACGTCTCCCGATCGTATTTACGCTTCAGGGACTGGATGAAGAGATGATGGTTCAGATATTAAAAGAGCCGAAAAATGCGATCCTCAAGCAGTATCAGAAGCTTCTGGCACTGGATGAGGTCAATCTGAAATTCGATGATGGTGCACTTCATGCGATCGCAAGAAAGGCAATGAAGAAGAATACCGGAGCCCGTGCACTGCGTGCGATCATTGAAGAATTCATGCTGGATATTATGTATGAGATTCCGAAGGATGACAGCATCGGGGAAGTGACGATCACGGAGGCATATATCGAAGGAACCGGAGGACCGCTGATCGAGCTGAGAAGCCAGTCTGTACCAAGGCTTGAGCATCACTGAGTATAACAATAACCTTCATATATCAAAAAAACATGGCGATCATACAAAAATAGAATGGGAAATATCCGTAAATTTAAGATTTACGGGTATTTTTTTGTTGAAAAATTGTATTAAAAGGTGTACATTAGACAATGTGTCTAAAAAAACAAGATATAAACAGGAGTGAGAGAGAATGGAGACTTATAAGTATTTACTGGATCTTGCAATTATTTTACTTTGTACTAAAGCACTTGGTCTTGCGACCAGAAAGGTACAGATGCCACAGGTTGTAGGGGCACTTCTTGCAGGAGTTCTTCTTGGACCGGCGATGCTTGGGATCTTGACAGAGACAAGCTTTATACATAACGTTGCGGAGATCGGTGTTATCGTGCTGATGTTTTGTGCAGGTTTGGAAACGGATATACAGGAATTGAAGGCAAGTGGAAAAGCATCCTTCGTTATTGCACTGATAGGTGTTATCGTTCCACTGATCGGCGGTTATGCGACTGCAATGTTCTTTAACCGTCCGGATGTGATCGCATCCGATGCATCCTGCAGCGTATTTCTGCAGAATATCTTTATCGGTGTTATCCTGACAGCAACTTCCGTAAGTATTACGGTAGAGACATTAAAAGAACTTGGTAAATTAAAAACCAAATCCGGAAATGCGATTCTTGGAGCTGCGATCATTGATGACGTGCTTGGTATCATTGCACTGACACTGGTAACAAGTATGGCAGATGAATCAGTAAAGATTTCAGTTGTATTACTGAAGATCGTTGCATTCTTCGCATTTGCAGGTGTGATCGGACTGATCTTTTACAAGATATTTAAAAAGTGGACAGATCAGGCGGAAAAGGGACTCAGACGTCATGCGATTATGGCATTTGTATTCTGTCTGTTGATGGCTTATGTGGCAGAGAAATTCTTCGGTGTTGCAGATATCACCGGTGCATTTATCGCCGGACTGATCATTTCCAATACAAGTAAATCTGATTTCGTGTTGAAGAAATTTGATACCATGTCTTATATGCTGCTTTCACCGGTATTTTTCGCAAGTATCGGGCTGAAGGTAGAACTTCCGAAGATGAGTGCTGCAATTGTAGGCTTTGCAGTGGCGCTTACCATTGTTGCGATCCTGACAAAGATCGTTGGCTGTGCCCTTGGTGCGAAGATGTGTGGATATAAGAATTATCAGTGTGCACGAATCGGTGTCGGAATGATCTCCCGTGGTGAGGTTGCGCTGATCGTTGCCAGCAAGGGAGAAGCACTCGGTATGCTGGGCGGCAATTTCCTCGGACCGGTTATCATCGTGGTAGTGATCACAACGATCATCACACCAATTCTTCTGAAAATCGTATTCAAGAGCGGTCCGAATGTAAGTACCCTGGAAAAAGGAAAAGAAGTGCCTTCCTTCTACGAGGATATTGAAAAGAAACGTACCGAATAAAGAATGGATATGGAGTGCAAAATGCGTAACCGTCCAGTATCATAGTAATAAGAAAGAAAAATCCCTCATATATTTTCCAAAAGAAAGTATATGAGGGATTTTTATGCTACAGGAAGAATGTAAAGAAAAGATCCTGTCAGAAGAATACAGGGATTTTATGATGAGGGATACCGGTGCTCTTGGGAAAAACTTTCCTTTGGAAAACGGATGCCGGATACCGTTGAAATACGGTTTTGAGCTTTTTTATATTGACCAGAGTGAAGACAGAAAAAAGTCACTTGCCGATTATCCTTATACAATGGTTCCGAAGTGTTATACAACACTGGATATGGCAGCAATCCAGCAGGCGGGAATTGCTGCGGTTCAGAATATACCTGGTCTGGAACTGAGTGGTGAAGGAGTTCTGGTTGGGATCATTGATACTGGGATCAACTATCTGGATCCCATTTTCCGGAATCTGGATGGTTCGACCAGGATCCAGCGAATCTGGGATCAGGAAGAACAAAGTGGAACAGCGCCACGGGAAATCGGATATGGAAGTGAATATACGAAGGAACAAATCAATCAGGCAATCCTAAGTGAGAATCCCAAGGAAACCGTTCCGTCATTTGATACGGACGGACATGGCACTTTTGTTGCAAGTGTGGCATGCGGAGGGGCAAATCCGGAGAATCTGTTTATCGGGGCAGCACCGGAGGCAGAGATGGTGATCGTGAAGCTGAAAGAGGCAAAAGAATATTTACGGGAGTACTATTTTGTAGACCGGAATGCCGGATGCTATCAGGAAAATGATTTGGTAGCGGCGGTTTTTTATCTGCAGAAGGTACAAGAAGAGCTGAAAAGACCATTGGTGATCTGTCTGGCAGTTGGAACAAGCTTTGGAGGACATGGAGGATATTCAATCCTGTCAGAGTATCTGCAAAATGTAGCGGCGAGCGAAGGAATCGGGATTGTGACCGGAAGTGGCAACGAGGCAGATAAAAGGCATCATTATCTGGGAATTCTGGAACAGGAAAATAATCTGCCGGTCGAGATTAATGTAGGGAATAATACCAGAGGTTTTGTGATGGAACTATGGACAGAACTTCCGAATCTTCTGGCTCTTTCTATCGCATCTCCAACAGGACAGACAGTAGGACCGATCTCGCTCAAACGGGGAATAGGAGAGTATGTGTTTGTATTCGAGCAGACCAGGGTAATATTTAATTACCGGGTTCTGGTAGAGACGACCGGGGCGCAGCTGGCATTTTTTCAGTTTGAAAGACCGGGAAGCGGAATCTGGAAGATTATACCGGAAACACTGGAGCTGGGGAATGGAATCTTTCATATCTGGCTTCCAATGGAAGAGTTTCTGACGGGAAATGTCTATTTTATCCGTGCAAATCCGGAATATACGGTGATGGAACCAGGGGATACCGGGGCGGTGGTCTGTGCAGCGTACTATAATGGAAAGGAAAATAGCATTGCAGTCAGTTCGGGAAGAGGTTATACTAGAGATAACAGAATCAAACCGGATTTTGCTGCGCCGGGGATCAATGTGACAGGGATCAATTTAAGGGGGCAGTTTGTTGCAAGATCTGGTTCCAGTATAGCAGTTGGGATCACTTCCGGAGCACTGGCACTTTTTATGGAGTGGCTGGATAGGCATGGAGTGAATCTGGATGCATCACAGATGAAGAATCTGCTGATATTGGGAGCTTCACGGAAGACAGACATGAATTATCCGAACCAGGAATGGGGATATGGAGCATTGAACCTTTACCGTACTTTTGAGCAGATCAGGCGGTTCTGAAAAATACGCAGATACGAAAGGGGAAAAAGTAAATGAGTGATTTTTTTGATACAATAGGAAAGCGGATTTCAGATACCGTGGATGATCTTGGAAAGAAGGCAGGAGATACGATCGATATCCAGAAAAAGAAAAATGAGATCTATGGTCTGAAGCGAGACAGCGAGCGGGATATGACAGAGATCGGACGATTGGTATATGAGCGTTTCAAACAGGGGGAAGTGGTAGATACCGATTTTATCGCACTCTGCGAAGCAATCGAAAAGCGTGAAGAACAGACAGAGGTATGCGAGCAGGAAATCGCGCGCATCAAAGGAGAATAATTATGGAAATCCTGAGCATTTTAACCGGAGCTTTTGTTGCCGGGTGCGATCTTGGAATTAAAAAATATACTGAAGAAAATGTAAGAGACGGGGAAGAACGCCGGATTTGGAAGGGAAAAGGAATCTATCGCAAAGTCCACAACAAAGGTCTGATGATGAATCATTTGGATTCCAGACCAAAGCTGGTAAAGGGCATGTCGGCGGCAGCACTTGGAATCCTGTTTTTCTGGGAGCACCTTCTTTGGAAAGAACCAGGACGCAAACTGGCAAAGCTTGGAACATCGCTGATGCTGGGCGGAGCAGTTGGTAATACTTATGACCGTTTCAAAAGAGGTTATGTGGTCGATTATCTGTCTCTGAAAACAAAGAACAGGAAACTCTCGGATATCACTTTTAATCTCTCGGATCTGGCTCTTTTTGCAGGAGCGGTCCTGACGGTATGGAGTTCTTTATTTGGAAAAAAGAGATAAAAATGATTCAATGTATCTGAAAAAATACTTGACTGTTTTTAAAGAGTTGAGGTATTATAAACCTTGCTGATATGGCGTTGTCTGGTATATGCCATATAGAAAAAAGAATAGAATCTCGGTTATATTGGAAACGATACATTCCTCCGGAATGATGAACGAACAACACAATCTGTTACGCTTATCATGATAGGAGGATTTTTTTATGCCAAAAAACAAGTTTCA
>OLQB01000555.1_pt1 | contig 28843 bp, 18 predicted proteins | sample 1672681 | NCBI WGS metagenome assembly OLQB01 (sample SAMEA3136713, study PRJEB25190) | human gut metagenome | reverse complement strand
TATACAAAATATAATCATTTAAAAATAAAAAGGTTTTAAGATGTCTTTTTCTTTCCATACAAGTTAAAACACCGACATATCGCGCCTTTTAGGCTTACGAGAACGTATACGGTTCTCTTCTCCATATTTGGATCTGAAAATGGAGACACTGTTTTATATGCCTGTCCCGGCATATTATCATTCATAAATCTTTTGTTGGAGCCTGTAACGCTTTACAGATGGGTTGTCTGTTCTTTTCCGTTACTTACGGAGTAACAACTGACAAACAAACAAATTGATATGCACAAATCACTGGCTCTGACACTGCTGGTTTTCTTTTTGGGGGCGCTTCATGTCCGGCCCGTTCATGCACAGGAGAGTTCTTTATCTCCTCCGGCCTGTTCCCATACAGTCTATTTCCGTTTCGACAAAGCGGAGGTTGAAAGTGCGTATATGAACAACCGACGTGCCCTATCCGCCTTGGACAGTCTTTTTTCCGACCCTGTATATGTACGGTCCATCGACTCTATCCATATCCATGCCTATTCTTCGCCCGAAGGTAAGAGCGACTACAACCTCAAGCTCTCCCACCGTCGTTCACAGGCCATAAGCAAATATCTCACAGAACGTTATCCCATGTTGAAACTCGGTCCTCGCATCTCCTGCATTTCGGGTGGTGAGAACTGGGACGGGATGAGGGAAGCAGTGGCGCGCGCTTCCGACTTCAACGAACGGGAAGAGACACTGATGATTATCGACCAAGTGAGTGACCCAGCCCGGCGCGAACAACTGCTGAAACGCCTCAATGCCGGATTGGCATATCGCTATATCAAAGACAACATCCTGCCGCCGCTGCGCAACGCAGTGTCATGCGTCATACAGACACGTCGTCCGTTGCCCGACAAACGGCATCCTTCACTTCCCCCTGTCTGTTCCTCCCTCCTGCATCCGGTCACTGTGCAACCGCGGTTGCGGGAGGGAGCGAAGGCCGTTTCCTGTTCGGACGGGAAGCGAGTGCGCCCCACACGTTATGCCGCCCTTAAAACCAACTTCGCCGCTTGGGCAGCCACCACCGCAAACCTGACTTATGAGATACAGGTGGGCCGGCGCTTTACGCTGGATCTGCCCTTGATGTGGAGTTCGTGGGACATCACCGCGGAGCATGCCTTGCGTGTGATTGCCTTTCAGCCCGAGCTGCGTTACTGGCTCTTTGCTCCGGGAAGAGGGCATTTCTTCGGGTTGCACGCACATGTTGCCCGCTACAATCTGAAGTGGGACGAAGTGCGCTATCAGGACAACGAATGTCCTTTGTTCGGAGCGGGCATCGGCTACGGCTATGCGCTGTCTTTCGGCCCGAAATGGGGCATGGAGTTCAACATCGGGGCGGGATATGCCCAAAACCGCTATCGGCTTTACCGTAATGTGCCCAACGGTGAATGGTTCGATACCCGTACTCTCCGTTATTGGGGGCTTACCCGACTGGGGTTGTCATTAATCTACAAATTGCCACAGCCATGAAGAAACGACTGATACACATATATATTCTCACCATAAGGCGCTGCGCTCCGGCGTTCACGCTGTCCGTCTTGTCCGCGCTTGGGGCGATGCTTGTGCTTCTTGCAGGGTGCATTCATCAGTATCCCGATGACGGGCAGGCGGCGGACGTGACGCTCCGGGTACAGCTGCTGCCCGAACGCGAATTTATCCTTCTGTCTCCCATCACCAAGGGCGGTGCCGCTTTTCTTCCCGAAGGCTGCCTGCCCCGCGTCACAGTGGAAGCCCGTCCGGCGGACGGGAGCGGTGCGGAAGTGGTGCGGACGGTAACGGCATTGAGTGCCGAAGAGTGGTTGCAACCTCTGATTACCCTTCCCGTTCCCCTGAAACTCAAGGCTGTTCCCTATCGGTTTACTGTGTGGGCGGACTATACGCGGGGAGCATCGCTGCCCGATACATACTACAATACGGAGAATTTCCGTTCTGTGTTCCACACGCTTCCGTATGAGGAAGACTACCTGCGGCGCGACGCCTTTTTCGGCAACGCCTCCGCAGACCTTGCGGGCGAGGAATGGCGCGACGGCATACAGATAACCGTCAAACGTCCGCTGGCGCACTACCGCATCGTTGCAACCGATGTGCAGGAGTTCCTGAACAAGCAGCAGGCCAACGGCCGTCCCGGTGCGGGCGAATACGAGGTGAACATCATCTACGTATATTTCCTCGTCACCCACCTGGATGCCGTTACGGGCAAACCGCTCAATTCCGGTGCGGGCTTCAGCTATACCCGCAGCATAAATCTCTCTGAAGATATGACCGAGTGCGAGCTTGCCGCAGACTATATACTGGCGGACGATCAGGGTTCGGGAGTGACGGTGACGGTAGAGATTCGGGAAAAAGGCATCGGAAAAGCTGCGTTGAGCCGCAGCTCCGGTCTGGAAATACCTTATCGGAGAGGGCACACCACCACCGTCACAGGTCGCTTCCTCACCACCGATAGCGGAGGTGGCGGCGGTAGCGGCGGCATAGATATAGGCATCGACGGCGATTATGACGGAGAGATCAACATAGATGCAAGGAACTGATTTATTTGCCTGCTATTTATTAACAGATTATTTACCAATTATTTATTCACTTTTAAAAATACTTTTATGCAAACAAGACATCTAATGACCAGCCTGATTGTTTTAATGGCAATCTTTCTTGCTGCCTGTTCCGAGCAGCGACCGGATGAGGGGATGGAAGCGAACGGTGTGAAAACCTTTACCTTTAAGTTGACAACGGACGGGCAGGCGCAGACACGTGCCGCCGCACCCACAGTGACGGGACATAAGTTGCAGTACATCCTGCAAGTGCTTGATGCGGGCGGCAATCCGATTTCCACAGCCGCTCAAACAACAGAAGCGGGAACTTTCAGCGTGGAACTTCCGCTGGGCTTGGCATACACCTGCCTGTTCTGGGCGCAATACATCCCCGATGCAGGCGGCGCTAATGAGTTCTTCGATACCACCGACCTCAAGGCGGTAACCTTGAAAAAGCATCTCACAAGCGATGACAAATGTCAGGCATTCTGCGCTATGGAGCCTATTACGGCTTCTGACGTGGCGGTTGCCAAAACGGTTGTAATGAAACGCGCCGTTGCGCAGGTCAATATCAAGAGCGGTACGCAAATGGTGGGCTACTCCAAGCTGAAAGCAACCTATGACAACGTGCCCAATACGTTTAATGTGCAGGATTATACGGTGACTTCCGCTGCCGGCGGTAGCAGTGTTGCTTCTACGGCCGTTTTTGAGGTAACCGATTTCACTGCCTCTCCCGCTGGCGGCACTTACACCTACCAATCCGCCTACACTCTTGCTTCTGCCGACGGTACGGGCAGCATGCTCGACATAACTCTCGAAACATATACTGCCGCCGTTCCTGGCACTGTCTTTACAACGAAGCTCATCAGCAATGCCCCTACGAAGAAGAATGTGCGGACAAATGTGCTTCTGGACTTCGATTCCACCAGTACGATACACACTTATACCTTTGATTTTACGGACTTTGATACTCCGTCTGTTAATATCAGCGTTTGGAATGGGAAGTTACCGGCGGCTAATGCCGGTGCTACATTTAGTGATGGGGCAGGGACAAAAGCGGATCCTTATAGCATTGGAACCGCAGATGACTTTGCGCAGTTTGCGGCAAATTCGGCTGCCGGGATTGACTATGACGGTGTCTTCTTCCAACTGGATACCAATATTGATTTGGATAATAAGGCTTGGACGCCGATAAAATATTTCATCGGAACTCTTGACGGTCAACATAATAAGATTACCGGATTGAAAGTAGAGGTTAGCAGTGGGCATGCGGGACTGTTTGCTCAGGCGGATTCTATCAGTAACCTCCATGTTTCCGGAAGCGTTAAGCATACCGGTAATATTGGAGGTGCCGGAGGAATATGTGGTCAGGCCCTTAATAACGCTGTAATTGCTAATTGTTCTTTTACGGGAAGTGTAGAGGGAAAGAACGCAACAGGCGGAATTGTAGGGGAGATATGGGCCGGAACAATCACCGCCTGTAAAAACTCCGGAGCTGTTGCTGCGACTAGTAATCGTCCTCCGGCGGGTGGCATTGCCGGAAAATCTGTAGGAGGTATTACTGCCATCTCCGGATGCTATAATGAAGGAGCGGTAACAGGAAGTGGTGTGTGCGGTGGAATTGCTCCTGTTGGACCTTTTTCTGTATCCGGGTGTTATAATATCGGAACAGTAACAGGAACGGAAGCAAATGCAGCAATCGGCATTAATGTTACTATAACCTCATGCTATGTCAAGGAGAAATATGCTTATGTCCATGCTACCGAAGAACATGTATTCAGTGATCTCGCCTGGCCTGTTTCCACAGCGGGTACAGTGTGGTATGCCGATCCAAGCAATGACGGTACAGCTAATAAATACTGGAAGTCCCTGGGCAGTTGGAATGGCGGTACTCCCGAATATCCCAAACTCTGGTGGGAGAAGTAAGGCATACCTTTTGGTGAACAAGCTAAAATTATCACCTTATGATAAAAAGCAAATTCCTTAAAATCTCTCTTCGTCGAGGTGAGTCTCTCAATTGGGAGAACTTTGACGGCCGCATCTGCCTGCTGGTACTTAAGGGCAGCATGCTGGTGTTCAGCAAATATGGTAAGGTTTTGTTTCGTCTTGACGCAGGCGAAGCAAATATCTTTGAAGGAGTTCAAGAATGTACGGGTACGTCTTTCTCCGATGAAACCGAGGTTATTATTGTGTAGATAATTATTTCGGATAGAGAACGGGGGAAGAAGCCTTTACAGAGTTTTGGCTGACTGCTTTACGAAACGGGGAAAGCCATGCATGCCGCTCCCGGTTCAATGTACGGAACCAATAGTTTATCCAAGGTAAACTTCCGGTTTATCCAAAGTAAACTCTCAGTTTATCCAAGATAAACTATTGGTTCCGGCCGTTGAAACTGTAAGCACCCTGCGGGATGACGGTAAACGTCCTGCGAGATGTGTACTGTACTGTGGTTGAATTTAAACTGTTATTGTAAACTATGAGTTTAGAATATCAAAACAAAGTCAACCGATTGCTTATGTCGGGCACGAAAAGCGGGTGAAGTTTAAATCTCCGCCCCATCCAGCAATTCAAGATACAGCGTAATGGCTTCTTCTATCTCTTTTACAAAGATAAATTCGTCCGCTGTATGAGAACGGCTGCTTTTGCCCGGTCCCATTTTCATGGACGGGAACGGCATCAGTGCCTGGTCGGACAGCGTGGGAGAGCCGAAAGGCACCCGTCCCAAAGCAACGGCCTTCCGCACCAGCGGGTGGTCCGGCGAAACGTGTGAAGAGCCCAAGCGGAACGAGCGGGCTTTGGCTTCGCAGGAGATATGTTTCCGTATCTCGTCGAAAAGCTCCTGATTGGTATAACATTCGTTGCTGCGGATGTCTACGACAAACGTGCAACGGTCGGGGATGACATTGTGCTGCGTTCCGGCGTTTACCATTGTCACGCTCATCTTTACCGGGCCTAAGAAAGAAGATTCCTTCGGGAAGCGGTAGTCGCGGAACCACGTAATGTCGTCCAATACCTTATATATGGCATTGTCCCCTTCATTGCGGGCGGCGTGCCCGGAACGTCCGCAGGCGGTAACGTCCAGCACCATTAACCCCTTCTCGGCAATGGCGGGCTGCATCTCGGTGGGTTCACCCACAATGGCAAACTGTATGGGAGGCAACTGCGGCAATACGGACTCTATCCCGTCCTTGCCCGATACTTCTTCCTCGCAGGAGGCAAGGAAAATCAGGTTGTATGCCTGTGTGGTGCGGCAAAGTTGCAGGAACACCTGTAATAGCGAAACAACGCTTGCTCCGGCGTCATTGCTTCCCAAGCCGTATAGCTTTCCGTTCTCCTCCGTAGGAGTGAAAGGTCTTTTACGCCAGCCGTTTACCGGCTTCACCGTATCGATGTGCGAATTCAGCAACAATGTCGGTTTCTGCAGGTCGAACATCGGGCTCAGGCACCAGATGTTATTGCCTTTCCGTCCTGTCGACATCCCCTGCATCTCGATGTAGTTCTGCAGGAAGTTGGCGGCCTGCTCTTCTTCGCGGCTCAAGGAAGGAATGGCTATCAATGATTTAAGCAATCCGGTTGCTTCGGAAACTAAAGTCTGTATGTCGGTTGTCATTGTCAAGATCGGTTATATAATTCATTATTACTCCGCAAACTTACGGATAAATCCTGAAAAAGGGAGATAGTTTCAAATAAAACTAATACCTTTGTACCCATATTTACCAATTTATTAAAGATATGACTTATCATCATTTGTCTGTCATGGTACATCGTCAGGCAGAGAAGTATGGAGACAAAGTAGCTCTCAAATACAGGGACTATGAAACATCACAATGGATACCTATCACTTGGAACAAATTCTCTCAAACGGTACGTCAGGCAGCCAATGCGTTGGTGGCTTTGGGTGTGGAGGAACAACGAAATATCGGTATCTTTTCACAAAACAAACCGGAATGTCTGTTTACGGATTTTGCGGCTTTCGCCAATCGGCTGGTGACCATCCCGCTGTATGCCACCAGCTCTCCCGCTCAGGCACAGTATATTATTAACGATGCACAGATACGTTTCCTTTTCGTAGGCGAGCAGTTCCAGTATGACGCCGCTTTCAGTGTATTCGGCTTCTGCAACTCTTTGCAGAAATTGATTATTTTCGACCGCAGCGTAGTGCTCGATCCTCGCGACAAGACATCCGTCTACTACGATGAGTTTCTTGCTTTAGGTAAGGATTTGCCCTATAACGATCTTGTAGAAGAGCGTACAGCGCGTGCCTCGGATGACGACCTTGCGAATATTCTCTATACCTCCGGCACCACAGGCGAACCGAAAGGAGTGATGCTGCATCATTTCAATTACCGCGAAGCTATCCGCATTCATGACATCCGTCTCACCGGCATGTCGGATAAAGACGTCTCCATGAATTTCCTTCCGCTGACGCATGTGTTTGAGAAGGCCTGGACATATTTCTGCATACACAGGGGAGTACAGGTGTGCATCAACCTTCGTCCGGTGGATATTCAGACTACTATCAAGGAGATACGCCCGACATTGATGTGCAGTGTGCCCCGTTTTTGGGAGAAGGTCTATGCCGGTGTGCAGGAAAAAATTTCACAGGAGACCGGTTTACGGAAAGCGATGATGCTGGATGCTATGAAAGTGGGCAAGGCGCATAACATCGATTATGTGCGTGCGGGCAAAACCCCGCCTTTGCTGCTTCATCTGAAATATAAGTTTTATGAAAAGACCATTTATGCCTTATTGAAGAAGACTATCGGCATTGAAAACGGCAACTTCTTCCCGACTGCCGGGGCTGCCGTTCCCGATGAAATCTGTGAGTTCGTACATTCGGTAGGCATCAATATGGTGGTGGGTTACGGACTGACGGAGTCTACGGCTACCGTTTCCTGCTTCCTTGACAAGGGCTATGAGATTGGTTCGGTGGGAACCGTAATGCCTGATGTTGAGGTGAAGATTGGAGAGAATAATGAAATATTGCTTCGGGGAAAGACGATTACTACCGGTTATTATAAGAAACCGGAGGCTACCGCCGATGCCATTGATAAGGACGGTTGGTTCCATACGGGCGATGCCGGTTATCTGAAAGACGGTCATCTGTATCTGACCGAACGTATCAAGGATTTGTTCAAGACCTCCAACGGTAAGTATATTTCTCCGCAAGCTCTGGAAACCAAGCTGGCTATCGACCGCTATATCGATCAGATAACGGTTATTGCCGATCAGCGTAAGTTCGTGTCAGCCCTGATTGTTCCCGTCTACGGTCTGGTGAAAGACTATGCCAAAGAAAAAGGACTTGAATATAAGGATATGGCCGACCTGCTGCAACATCCTAAGGTGCAGGCGCTGTTCCGCGCCCGTATCGACACTTTGCAGCAGCAGTTCGCTCATTACGAACAGGTGAAACGCTTTACTCTGTTGCCCGAACCTTTCAGCATGGAACGCGGCGAGCTGACGAATACATTGAAGTTGAAACGCTCTGTGGTAGCAAAGAACTACAAAGAGCTGATTGATAAGATGTACGAAGAGTAATGCGTTTTTTTCAGAGTTTTACCGTATCTTTGCGCACCGAAAAGATAGAATTTGAAAAAAGCATATGATTACCATTGAACAACTGAAAGATATCAAGGAACGTACCGAAGCGTTGAACCGCTATCTGGACATTGAAGGAAAGAAAATACAAGTGGAAGAGGAACAGTTGCGTACGCAAGCTCCGGGTTTCTGGGACGACCAGAAGGCTGCCGAGGCGCAGATGAAGAAAGTGAAAGGCTTGCAGCAATGGATTTCCGGCTATAACGAGGTCAGGATTCTGGCGGATGAGCTGCAACTTGCATTCGATTTCTACAAAGATGAGTTGGTGACGGAAGAGGAGGTGGATGAGGCATACGCCAAAGCGTCTGCCGCCGTAGAAGCCCTTGAACTCAAGAATATGCTTCGTGAAGAGGCAGACCAGATGGACTGTGTGCTGAAAATCAATTCCGGCGCCGGCGGTACGGAGAGTCAGGACTGGGCAAGCATGCTGATGCGTATGTATCTGCGTTATGCCGAGACACATGGGTATAAGGCCACTATCGCCAACCTGCAGGAAGGTGATGAGGCCGGAATCAAGGCTTGTACCATTGAGATTGCGGGTGATTATGCTTACGGTTATCTGAAAGGCGAGAACGGTGTGCACCGTTTGGTACGTGTGTCTCCTTACAATGCACAGGGTAAACGTATGACTTCTTTTGCATCTGTTTTCGTTACTCCGCTGGTGGACGATACCATTGAAGTAAACATCAATGTAGCCAATATCTCATGGGATACTTTCCGTTCCAGTGGCGCGGGCGGACAGAACGTGAACAAGGTGGAGTCCGGTGTGCGTCTGCGCTATCAGTTCAAAGACCCTTACACCGGTGAGGAGGAGGAAATCCTGATTGAGAATACCGAAACGCGCGACCAGCCCAAGAATCGCGAGAATGCAATGCGTCAGCTTCGTTCTATCTTGTACGACAAGGAACTTCAGCATCGCATGGCGGAACAGGCGAAGGTGGAGGCCGGCAAGAAGAAGATCGAGTGGGGCTCGCAGATACGCAGTTATGTGTTCGACGACCGTCGTGTGAAGGACCACCGCACCAACTTCCAGACTTCGGACGTAAACGGAGTGATGGATGGCAAGATAGACGGCTTTGTCAAGGCTTATCTGATGGAATTTGCGGGCGGAGAGAATGCTTGATCCTTTTTAAAAGTAAACTTCATCGTCCGGAGTAAGTTAACTCTGTTACGGGTAGGAAGTTAATATCGTATATGCGGGAAATTAACATCGTATAATCAATGATGTTAACTTCCCGTTTTTTTCTATCATAAATGCTTGCAAACTTCCCGAATTTCCTTTTACTTTGTTTATCGTTGAACTTTAAACTATAGAAACACCATGGGAAAGAGTAAAAAGAAAGTAATGCACAGCCGGAAAGAAGAACAACAAGCCAGGAAAGTATTGCTGATTATCGGAGTTGCCGCTTTGGTATTGGTAGTTGCCATGCTGGTGGGCTATTCCTTCTTAGGCTGATTCAGAAGATAAATATGCCGCAAGAGATAGAACGGAAATTTCTCGTAAAAGGAGAATACAAGTCGCAAGCATACTCGCAGGACCGTATCATTCAGGGATATATCAGCAGTGCGCGCGGACGGACGGTGCGGGTACGCATACGTGGCGGGCAGGGGTATCTCACCATTAAGGGAGCATCCGATGCATCCGGTATCAGCCGTTACGAATGGGAAAAGGAAATCCCTTTGAATGAAGCAGAAGACCTGATGAAGCTGTGCGAGCCGGGCATTATCGATAAGACCCGTTATCTGGTACGCAGCGGGCAGCATGTTTTCGAGGTGGACGAGTTCTACGGAGAAAATGAAGGGCTGACGGTTGCCGAAGTAGAACTTGCTTCTGAGAATGAACCTTTTGAGAAGCCGGATTTTATTGGGCGGGAGGTTACGGGAGATATCCGTTATTACAATTCGCAACTGATGAAGCATCCGTTTAAGGAATGGGAGTAAACTAATCGCTTCTTGTAATTGTTCATTCATATATGGAGAAACTATACCAATACTTGCCGGAAGAACTCGTCACTTTTATTCTGGTGACGGTGTTCTCTTTGCTTATAGGCCTTTCCTTGCGGCGCATCAGTCTGAAGCGTGAAGGAGAAACCACGCTCTTCGGCACAGACCGTACATTTACCTTTATCGGTATTCTGGGTTATCTCCTCTATATTCTCGATCCGGTGGACTACCGGCTTTTTATGGGCGGCGGAGCTGTCTTAGGGTTATTGCTTGCCCTGAACTATTACGTGAAGCAAGCGCAGTTTCATGTGTTTGGGGTAACCACCATTGTCATTGCGCTCATCACATATTGCATCGCGCCCATTGTAGCCACACAGCCTTCCTGGTTCTATGTCATGGTGATTGTGACGGTATTGCTCTTTACAGAGCTGAAGCACACTTTCACCGAGCTGGCGCAGCGCATGAAGAATGATGAAATGATTACGCTTGCCAAGTTCTTGGCCATCAGCGGTATTATTCTTCCGATGTTGCCCAATGACAACTTGATACCGGGCGTTAACCTGACGCCTTACAGTATATGGCTGGCTACGGTGGTCGTTTCAGGCATTTCCTACCTTTCTTATCTGTTGAAGAGATACGTGTTCCGCGAGTCCGGCATCTTGGTTTCCGGCATTGTAGGCGGGTTGTACAGCAGCACCGCCACCATCTCCGTACTGGCACGTAAGAGCCGCAACGCGCCGGCACAGGAAGCGCCCGAATATGTGGCTGCCATGTTGCTGGCGGTCAGTATGATGTTCTTACGCTTCCTGATTCTGATAGGGATATTCAGCGTAGGAACTTTGACGGTTATTTATCCCTATTTGCTGATTATGTCCGCTGTTGCGGCCGGAACAGCCTGGTTTCTACATTCCAAATGGAAGCGTCCTGCCGTATCGGGAACAACCGATGAGGATGAAGATAGCAGTAACCCGTTGGAGTTTAAGGTGGCGCTTATTTTTGCCGTACTTTTCGTGGTCTTTACAATAGCTACCCACTACACGCTGGTATATGCCGGAGAGGGCGGGTTGACTTTACTCTCTTTCGTTTCCGGTTTCAGTGACATCACTCCGTTTATACTGAATCTCTTGCAGGGTACGGGCAGCGTGCCCGTTTCATTGATAACGGCGTGTAGCATGCAGGCAATCGTAAGTAATATTGCCGTAAACATGTGTTACGCGCTCTTTTTCTCCGGTAAGCAGAGCTCGCTACGTTCGTGGATATTGGGCGGCTTTGGTTGCGTCATTGGCGTCAACATCTTTTTGTTATTATTCTTTTACTTTCTGTAAATCAACCTGCTTTTCGCTTTTTTAACTCCGATGTTCCGATAAATGCCGGAGAATGCCCTAATTTTGCCCGATTCATTGTGAAGAATAATGAATAGAACACGCCTGATACAAAACAATAAACAAGAACATAAAACAGGGGGAAATACCATGAAAACCAAATGGGTTACGTTGCTGGCGATATTATTGATATCTGTCCAAGCAACTGCACAAAATGCGACAAACTCTTCCTTTCAGATTAAAGGAACTTTGCTCGACTCGCTTACTCAACAAGGAGAACCGTATGCTACAATCAAGATTGTAAAGAAAGAGTCACCGGCACATGCTATAAAGATGCTGGTAACAGACATGAAAGGACAATTTAAGGAGAAAGTGCCCGGTAATAAAGGTGATTTTATTATGACGATTTCTTCAGTGGGGCGGAACAGCATTGTGAAGAACTTTTCTGTAAAGCCGGGAGAAAAGATTGTAGATTTTGGCACTATGTACATTACGGATGCTTCCAACGAACTGGGACAGGTGGAAATCGTAGCGCAGAAGCCGCTGGTAAAGGCCGATATTGACAAGATAGAATATAATGTGCAGGATGATCCGGACTCTAAATCGAACTCTGTCCTTGAGATGTTGCGTAAAGTACCTCTTGTAACGGTAGACGGTGAAGACAACATCAAAGTAAACGGAAGCAGCAGCTTCAAGGTATACGTCAACGGCAAGCCCAATAATATGATGAGCAACAATCCCACTGATGTCCTGAAGAGTATGCCTGCTAACTCTATCAAACATATAGAAGTGATTACCAATCCCGGTGCAAAATATGATGCGGAAGGTGTAGGAGGTATTCTGAACATTGTCACCGTAGGCGGTGGCATGGAAGGATATACAGCTACGTTCAGCGGTAATGTGAGCAACCGGGGGGCAGGCGGCGGTTTGTTCGGAACCGTAAAGAGCGGTAAATTAACATTCAGCGCCCGCTATAATTATAATTATAACAATCAGCCCCGGAGTTATTCCGGCGGTAATCGGCGTACGGTTGGCGAAACGGACAGCAGTTCGTCCGACTTGGATTATAGCGGGACAAGTAAGGGAAAAAGCTCTTTCCAGTCAGGTAGTATGGAAGCCAGTTACGAGATTGACACATTACGCCTGGTCACCATGTCCTTTGGGCTCTGGGGCGGTAAGAACAAAAGCAATGGAGAGACTGCTTCGCTGGCTACTTTCCCCGGTACTGCCGACGAACTGTATAGCTATGTCTCCAATAATCATAGTAAAAGTTCATGGTATTCCATCGATGGCGGCATCGACTACCAACGCCTGTTCCATGTGAAAGAACGGATGCTTACCTTCTCTTACAAGATCAACACCCGTCCGCAGAATTCGGATTCTTATTCCGGTTATGAGTACGATATGGATAATGTGGCTCCGGACTGGCAGGACTTTATGAGACGCATGCTCGACCAGCATAACGACGGTTCGCAAACTTCTACCGAGCATACTTTTCAGGCAGACTATACCACTCCTATCGGCAAGATGCATACGGTGGAAACAGGGGTCAAATATATCCTTCGCAACAACAGTTCTGAGGATGATCGCTTTCAACGCAATGCAGACGGGCAATCCGATTATGAATTTGATGAAGAACATAGTTCGCACTATAAACACTTGAATGATATTCTGGCTGCCTATGCCGGTTATTCCTTGAAGATAAATAAGTTGTCTGGTAGGCTGGGAGTACGCTACGAGCATACCATACAGAACGTGAAATATCTTTTGGGCAAGGGTGACAATTTCAAAAAGAACTTTGACGATGTAGTTCCCTCTGCCAGTATCGGCTGGAAACTGACAGATATGTCCAACCTGCGTTTTGGCTATAATATGCGTATCTACCGTCCGGGTATCTGGTATTTAAATCCCTATCTGGACGACAGTAATCCCACTAACATCACACAGGGTAATCCTAATCTGGATAGTGAGAAGAGCCATGCTTTTAATTTGAGTTACAGTAACTTCACGCAGAAGTTCAATATCAACCTGTCGCTGCGTTACTCATTTACCAATAACAGTATCGAACGGATTTCAGAAATGCTTCCGGATACGGAGATTGAGGGATTGAAAGAGACTACCGGTAAGGAGGTGCTTTACTCCACCTATCAGAATATAGGGAAGAGTAAGAACGCTAACCTGAGCGGCTATATCAATTGGAACGCTACACCCAATACTCGTATTTATGCCAATGTCTACGGCAGCTACTCGTATATGGAAGGCGCCAACGGACTTAAGAACGACGGATGGAATCTTTTTGTTTACGGCGGTGCGCAACAGACTCTGCCCCATGATTGGCGCATCAGTTTGAATATGTTCGGCCAAACTCCCTGGGTGATGTTGCAAGGTAAGGGAAGCAGTTACTTTGATTATGGACTAAGCATCAATAAGTCTTTCTTCGACAAACGTTTGTCTCTTTCGGCCTTTGCCAGTAACTTCCTTAAGAAGTATATGAAGAATACCGATACATTGGAAGGTGTAGGTTTTATGCAGGAGAATTGGAGTAAGTATAGCCGCCAGCGCTTTGGTATTAGCATCAGCTACCGTATCGGCGAGTTGAAAGCCAGCGTAAAGAAAGCCGCCCGTTCTATCAGTAACGATGATGTGAAGAGTACTGAAGGAACAGGCGGGAATACATAACAGACAGTTACTTACTTTTCAGCTTCCGTTTGCCGGACGGTAAAACCTAATTTCTGCAATCCTTGTTGCACGTCCGGATGGCTCATGAATAGCTTCCAGAGCAGTCCGCTACGGTAGTTCTCGATCATGACGGCTATCGGCCCCTGGTCAATGGCAAGATAGCGCTGCGGATACCAGTTGTCCGTTTCACTGAAAGCGTCGTAGAAACCGTAAGGGCCGAATACTTTACTGCCCATGTTGTAAAGGTGGCGCATCACCTGTAGCGAATATTCTGGCGTATATACAATGGACGACAGGGCGGCGGTGGGGGAGATGACTCCGCGGTCGTCGCCCTCGTTGGGAGCGTGGGCGGCGTATCCGTCTACGGAGTAGCTGGCGGTCAGCCCCCAACAGTCGGCGCCGAAACCTTTGTAATGTTTGGGGTTACGGATGCAATAGGCGCGGTTCACAAGTGTCAAGTTGCGCATCTCGCCGAAGTAACCGGGACAGTATTCGTCTTTCAGACCGACGGGGTCGAGTCCGAGGAAGGAGTATTGTGCCCAGAAAAGCGGTCCGGCTTCGGTGCCCTGATAGCGGAGGTGCAACTCGATTCCTTCCACTTTATGCGGAGAAACGATGGCTCCGTTCTGTGCCCAACCGTCATGATAGACAGCCGCAGGTACTCCGTGTGTAGGAGAAGCGGCGGCAAGAATATACATAATCATACATTCGTTGTAGCCGTGTACAGGGAAATTCATTTCCCAGCCATACGTCGGACTCCAATGCCAGTAAAGAACGTTTTGCCCGCCTTGCCGATACCAGTTCCAGTCGACATCCCGCCAAATCTGGTCGATCCGTTGGGCGAGGGCTTTCTCTTTCTCGTTTCCGTTGACGTAATATTGGTGTACGGCCAGCAGTCCTTGGATGAGGAAAGCGGTCTCTACCAGATCGCCCCCATTATCTTTTTGCCCGAATGGTTTCACCTTGCCCGTATCACCATACCACCAATGAGGGTAGGCTCCATGGAAACGGTCTGCTTTTTCGAGGAAAGAAACGATGCGTTCCATACGTGCCAGGCCTTCTTCACGGGTGACGTAGCCCCGGTGGATACCGGCAAGCACTGCCATGATGCCGAAACCGCTGCCGCCGGATGTCACTACGTTTTGGTCGTTTTCGGGATATACGCCGTCCATGTGGATGCGTTCGCGTGCCAGTCCGCTGTTGGGTTCGGCTCCGTCCCAGAAGTAATTGAAGGTCCGGCGTTGTACGGTGTCCAGCAGGGCGTCGTCGCTCAATGCTCCGGATGCATCGTCGGATTTCTTTGTACCGCAGGCTCCTGCAAGGAACAATAGCAGGAGAAGCGGGATATATAGGTTTACTGATTTCATACTGTTTTACGTGCAATGATTTATATACTGTTGGGAGAATTCTGTTTCCCTGTAAGGAAACGCCCGTTCCCTTAGGGAGAAACTCCCGTTTCCTTAGTGGGAAATTTCAGTTTCCCCTGAGGGAACTGCGCGTTTCCTTTGGCGAAACTGTCAGTATCCTCAGGAGAAACCGCTGGTTTACTTCAAGGTGATACGCGCCGTCCTGGCAGCCTGACTGCTTCCACCGATGAAGAGGTCGAAATCTCCAGGTTCGGCTACGTGGTTCAGGTCGTAATCATAGAAGCGTAGCAGCTCCGGAGTAATCTTGAAGGAAACGGTCTTGCTTTCGCCGGCACGCAGGAAGATTTTTTCGAAGCCCTTCAATTCGCGCACGGGGCGGGTGATGCTTCCTACAAGGTCGCGGATGTATAGCTGTACGACTTCGGCTCCGTCCCGTTTGCCGGTGTTGGTAACGGTGACTGCGGCGGTTATGGAACCGTCCTGTCCCATCGACGGGGTACTCAGAGCAATGTCACTGTACCGGAAAGTGGTGTAGGACAAGCCGTATCCAAAGGGATAGAGCGGCTCGTTGTCCACATCCAGGTAGTTGCTGCGGAACTTCTCGAACCATTTGCCTGCCTGCAGCGGGCGTCCGGTATTCTTGTGGTTGTAGAACAGAGGTATTTGCCCTACATTCTTCGGGAAAGTCATCGTCAGCTTTCCGCTGGGGTTGACATCTCCGAACAATACGTCGCCAATGGCATAGGCGGCTTCGCTTCCGCCAAACCATACGTTCAGTATGGCGGGTACGTTCGCCTGCTCCCAGGTCAGCGTCAGCGGACGTCCGGTGAAGAGGGTGAGCACTACGGGCTTGCCCGTCTTCAGCAGGGCTTCCAGCAGCGAGCGCTGCACATCGGGCAGGTCGAGATTGGTACGGCTGGAGCTTTCGCCGCTCATTTCGGAAGATTCGCCGAGTGCGGCTATGATAACGTCTGCACCGGCGGCTGTTTTCAGGGCTTCGTCCAGCAGTTCCTTGTCCGTACGGTTGTCCCGGTTCAGGGAGCGGCCGAACATGGTGGCGCGTTCTTCGTAGGCGGCGTCGCCGATGAGATTGCTGCCTTTGGCGTATGTGACGTTCACTTTGCCGGACATCATCTCTTTCAGTCCCTCATACAAGGAAGGATAGTCGTTGAGGCGGGCGGCTACGCTCCATGTGCCGGGCATATTGCTGCGTGTGTTGCCCAAGGGACCGATAACGGCTACGGTTCCTTCTTTTTTCAGCGGGAGCAGCGGTTGGGGCAGAGAGCCGGGATGTAGCCCGATGCTGTCGTTCTTCAGCAATACGAAGCTCTCGGCGGCAATACGGCGTGCGGCGGCGCGGTGCTCTCTGGTGAAGATGTCGCGTGCGGGGCGCTCCGGGTCGCAGTATTTGTAGGGATTGTCAAAGAGTCCCAGCTTGTACTTGGCTTCGAGGATGCGGCGGCAGGCCGTATCGAGGGTCTTCATGCTTACCTTGCCCGACATGACGGACTTTTTGAGCGTGCCCACAAATCCTTCGCTCACCATATCCATATCTACCCCGGCATTGAGGGCACGTGCGGAAACTGCTTGCAGGTCGCCGATGCCATGTTCTGTCATCTCGGATATGCCGGTAAAGTCGGTCACTACAAAGCCGTTGAAGCCCCATTGCTTGCGAAGCACATCGGTCATCAGCCATTTGTTGGCTGTGGCAGGTACGCCGTCTATCTCGTTGAAGGACGCCATTACACTGCCCACACCTGCCTCTACGGCGGCCTCATAGGGGTACATATATTCGTTGAACATGCGGTTGCGGCTCATGTCTACCGTGTTGTAGTCGCGGCCCGCTTCGCCTGCCCCGTAGAGGGCGAAGTGCTTGACGCAGGCAAGGATTTCATCGTTGCGCTTGAGCTGGTCGGAGAGGTTGGCTCCCTGATAACCGTATACCATCGCTTTGGCAATTGCTCCGCCAAGGAAAGGGTCTTCGCCACTGCCTTCGCTGACACGTCCCCAACGCGGGTCGCGGCTGATGTCCACCATCGGACTGAATGTCCAGGAGATGCCGTCGGCACTGGCTTCGATGGCGGCAATACGTGCGGATTCCCGAATGGCTGCCATATTCCAGGTGCAGGAAAGCCCCAGAGGGATGGGGAAGATGGTTTCGTAACCGTGTATCACATCCATGCCGAAGAGCAGGGGAATGCCCAGACGGGAGTTTTCCACTGCCAGCTTTTGTACGTCGCGTATCTTGTCCACTCCTTTCAGGTTGAAAAGTCCGCCGACGAGCCCTTGCTCGATTTTCTTGGCTACGTCACTGCTTTTGGCTTGCCCGGTAGTGATTTCACCGGTAACGGGCAGGTTCAATTGCCCTATTTTCTCCTCTACGGTCATTCGCTTCATCAGGGCATCGATAAAGCGGTCCATGTCTTGAGGAGATTTCTGCGCTTGTATGGCAGCGGCGCCTATAAAGGCGGCTGCAAGTAGCAGCCCGCTTCTTTTGAAAAACTTCTTCATAATATGTTTCTTTTAATATGTATTTTCTAATACGGTTCTTTACACATGTTTTTGCATATGCTTTTATAGATACTTTTTAAGCATGGATAATGCATATAGGTCTTTCTAAGTGAAAGCCTGAAAGGCTTTTATCTTCAAAAGAGATGTGTCAAAATACACTTGACGATTTCTTTTAGGCACGGATTACACGGATTTCACGGAAAAAGAATAAAGAAAATCTGTGTTTTCTGTGTAATCTGTACCTAAAAAGAAATCAATAGTAAGCGAATCTTGGTTTTGACACACTTTCATATTACAGATGCATTAATATACATCCTATAAAGGCGAATTCCTTGTGTATAAATCATTTGTCCTAACAGAGCACAAGTCATAGAGGACTTTTTATACCCGGGGTATATTACCCCGGGCTTGTAGATAAAAAGCTTTCAGCCTTAGGTGCATTATCATGCCGTATGGTATTAATCACTAATCGCTAACCACTAACCACTAATTATCGTTAATAATCAGGATTCTGTTTCAGCACCCCGTTCGATTTGTCAATTTCTTCTTGCGGCAATGGCAGCAAGGCATTCTTGTCCTGATAGTTCTTTCCGGCAGCTTGAAGCACCTCTTTGGCAATGCCCCAGCGCACGAGGTCGTAGAAACGGTCGGGTTCCAATGCCAACTCAACGCGGCGTTCGTGGCGAATGGCATCGCGCAGTGTGCTTTGGTCAGTGGACGTGATTTTGGGCAGTATACTGCTGTCCGCACCGCGTGCATGGGCGCGGACCTGCTCCAGATAATCGATAGCCTCTCCCGGAATACCTTTCTCGTTGGCGGCTTCGGCAGCCATCAGCAATACGTCCGGGTAGCGGATGATGCGGATGTTTACCCAAAAACCGTCTTTGGTATATTTCTTACGCAATTCGGGTTCGGTATACGCCTTTTTGTTGAAGTAAGCCCCCATAGCGGTGGATACGGGGGATTCACCGTAAGGCTTGTTGGTATTTTCCGGAGTGACAGGGTCGCTGATGCTCCGGCGGAAATAAAGCAGAGTGGCATCTTTGCGGGGGTCACCGGGCTCGAATGCCCCGCCTAACAGCACAGTACCCATATGCCAGCCCCAACCGAGGTCCCAATCACCTGCGCCGCGCACGCCTTGTACCTGGCAGAACTGACTTCCGATGACATCACTGTTTTTCAGGGCATCGGTCGATTCGCATTGCAGTTCGAACACGCTTTCGCCGCAGTTCTCGCCCTCAACGGTGAAGACTTTATCTACGGGCGTGTTCAGGTTGTAGAGGCCGGACTTGATGACTTCGGTGGAAGCGTCGTACATATTGTCCCAGTCGTTACGCATCATGTAGGTACGGGCGTGCAGTGAGCGGGCGGCTCCCCAGGTGATGCGTCCGATATACTCGGAAGTCCATGTCAGCGGCAGGCATTTCTCGGCTTCGGTCAGGTCTTTGTCTATCTGTTCGTATATCTCGTTCACAGCTGCTTTGGGCACGTTGGCGTCGGATGCTTCTTTCACTTTGAATGTTACCAGCGGCACCTCTCCCCAGGCACGTACAAGGTTGAAGTAGCAGTAGGCGCGGAAGAACAGGGCTTCGCCTTTGGTACGTACGTTCTCCAAATCATCCTTGTTTCCGCTGTTTTCCAGGTCGTCGAGGATTTCGTTGCACTGGTAGATGATTTTATAGTTCTGTCCCCAATAGGCACTGAGCGTACCGTTGGAGGCTGTATACTGGAAATCGTCCCACATGGCTGCCTGGTCGGCGCCGTCGCCGGCATCGCTGCCTTTTTCGGAGTCCTCGCTGCGTACCATGTGTATCATGAAGGCGGGTATTCCGGCAGTGATGTTATAGCTGCGTATCAGGTAATATACGTTGTACATCTTTCCGCCGATAAGGGCGTTGGGAGCATCGTCTTCGGTGAACTGCCCCAGCGGGTCGCGGTCGAGGAAGTCGTTGCAGGATGTCAGGACAAAGGTGGTGAGTGTACCTGCTATCAGAGTTAGAATCTTATGTTTCAGTTTCATGATTATTATTTTTTGGTTCATCGCAGCAGACACCGGGTTGTGTGCTCTGCGGTGAATTGTTTTTAGAATGTCAGATTAAAGCCGAATGTATAAATGGCAGGCATCGGATAGCTGCCGTCGTCTACGCCGAAAGCAATGGCCGTGCCGCCCAGTTCGGGAGTGTAACCGGTATTGTGTTTCCAGGTTTTCAGGTTCTGGATGTTGACGTAGAGCTTCAGGGCCTGCATGCCGATTCTGGATATCAGGGTCTTGTCGAAGTTATACGCCAACTGTACGTTGCGGATACGGAAGAAGCTGCCGTCTTCGATGTAGTACTCGGAATTCATATTGTTGATGGTATGCTTCGTATTCAGCAGGGGCTGGGTATTGCTTGTGCCCGGTCCGTGCCAGCGGTCCATACGTTGTTCCATGAAGTTGAACTGGCTCCAGTTGTAGTTGTCCCAGGTACGGAATATCTGGTTACCGCCTTGTCCCATCATGTCGATGCCGAGCTCCCAGTTTTTATAGCTTACGCCGAGGGCGATGCCGTAAGTGACATTCGGGGTAGGGTCGCCTATCAGGGTACGGTCGGCAGTGGTGATTTCACCGTCACCGTTCACGTCCTTGAATTTCAGGTCGCCCGGAGTCACGGTGGCTAGGGTATTCTTGGGCGACCGGGCTATTTCTTCGTCCGTCTGGTACACGCCCTCTACCTTGTAACCGTAGAAGTAGCCGATAGGATAGCCTGCCATTGTGTAACTCTGGCTCTTGTCGCCTGCGATAATCGAGTAACCCTCCTGTACAAGGCTCAATACCTTGTTTTTGATGGTAGTGAGGTTGAAGCCTGCGCTATAGCCCCAGTCGCCAATCCGGTCGCGCCAGTCGATGGCGAGTTCCACGCCTTTGTTCTCTATGGAACCGAGGTTGCCGATGCCCGGCACCGTGCCGGAGATGCCCGGAACTTCCGCCAGCAGGTCTTTGGTGGTTTTCTTGTAATATACACCCTCGAAGTGCAGGCGGTTGCGGAAGAAGTTGGCTTCTGCGCCCGCTTCCCAGGCTTCCACCTTTTCCCAGCGGAGATGGGGATTGGGCAGGTAGGACAACTGGTAGCCCGGATAGATGGCGGACGGCTTGCCGAATACGGCGGAATAGGCATTGGTGAGCAACGGTTCGGCAGGATAGGCCTTGTCCAGATTCTGATTGCCGAGCGTACCCCACGAGCCTTTCAGCTTCAACATATCCAGCCAGGTGATGTCTTTCATGAACTCCTCTTCGGACATCAGCCAGCCTGCGCCGACGGAGTAGAAATTCTGCCACTGGTTTCCGGTGTAGGAGAATGCGGAGGAACCGTCGCGGCGGAACGAACCGTTGAACAGGTATCTGCCTTTGTAGTTATAGAGCACACGTCCCAGCATGGATACGGTGCTGCGCTCCCATTGCTTGCTTTCGTTGGTGGCTGTTGCCGCATCGCCGATGCTGATGTACCACTTGTCGGGATTATCGGGGATAACCAGGCCTACGCCCTGCGTACGTTCTCCGCCCAGCATCTCCAGCTTGTTGTAATAGGTGGTGAAGCCGGCGGTGGCGGTCAGGCTGTGGTCACCCCAGGTATTGGTGTAGGTCAGCAGGTAGTCGCTTTGTACTTTGGCTTCGGTTTCCTTGGACTGTTTCACGCCGGTCTTACCGTTGCCGAGGGTCACAACATTGCCTTCCACGCTGCTGTCGAATACGTTGATAACAGGCGTGTAGGTGCGGCTGCTGTTGGAAGCATAGTCCATGGAGTACATTACTTTGAACTGGAAGTTTTTCAGGAAGTCCCATTGGCCGTATACATTGCCCGATGCGCGGTAGTTTTCCGCACGGGTGGTATTTGCTTTCAAGTCCACATCGACCATAGGGTTGTTCATCTGCGCTTTCTGGAAGCCGGGCAGGGTGGTGTACAAGCCGTATTCGGCATTGTATACAGGGGCTACCGGGGCTGCGCGGAGAGCTGTTGCCACACTTTTTGTATCGGCGGGCAGTATGCGTGCACCGTTGAACTGGAAGCCTACTTTGAAGTTATCCGTAACTTTATAGTCGTTGCTTATGTTCAGTGTGACCTTGCTGTACTTCTCGTGCTTGATATTGCCTTGTTCGTAGGCATAACCGGCGCCGAGGTAGAAGCTGTGCCTGGCGGAAGCGCCCGTAATGCTGACATTGTTGTTGGTGATAAATCCGGTCTGGAAGATTTCATCCTGCCAGTCGGTATTGCCCGTCCACGGGGTGAAATCAAATTCGGGATTGCCTTCATTTCTCAACTGTTCGTTGTAGAGTTCCTTGAACCCGGCGGCGTCGACCATTGCAATCTTGTCCGTTACACGTTTGAAGCCGAACGAGCCGTTGATGTTGACGCGCGTCTGTCCTTCTTTGGCTTTCTTGGTGGTGATGATGATGACACCGTTGGCGCCGCGCACGCCGAAGATGGCGAGGGACGACGGGTCTTTCAGTATTTCCATGGACTCGATGTCCTGCGGATTGAGGAAGTTGATATTGTCATTGAACAGGCCGTCTACTACATACAGCGGTTTGTAGCCGTTAATGGAGTTTGTACCGCGCACGCGTATTTCAGGGTCTGCTCCTGCCTTGCCGGAATTGATAACCTGTACGCCGGCTATCTTTCCCTGCAAGGCGGCTACCGGGTTGACTACGGGTTTGTTGGCAATCTCATCGCCTTTTATGTTGGTGATAGACCCGGTGAGGTCGCGCTTCTTGGCGCTGCCGTAACCGATGACGACCGTTTCGGCAAGCATCTGTGAATCGTCGTTCATCTGCACGTCGATAACACTCCGGTTGCCTACTTTGACGGCTTGCTTTACCATGCCTACGTAGGAAAACTCCAAAGTGGCTTCGGGCGGCACTTGGATGGAATACTTTCCGTCAATGTCCGTAATGACACCATTGGAAGTGCCTTGTTGCAGCACGGATGCTCCGATGAGCGGTTCGCCCGTAGCGTCGGTCACCGTACCGGTCACTGTCTTGTTTTGAGAGAAACCGGGAGTTGCCGTAAAGAGCAAACATGCTATCAGAAATAGATTTTTCAGCCAGAAGGCTTTCTCCATAGAATGTTTAGGTTTTTTCTTCATTGCATAAATTTTTAGTGGATAACTAACTTGATTGTCTCCTCTGAAACAATCGGAATGCAAAAAAGATTTGGACGTTTTGTATATCTCCGGTTTTTAACATAATCCGGAAGGCTTCTGCGTGCGCTTCGCAGTCCCTTGTATCTAAAAAAAAAAAGAAGATGTATCCGATACATCTTCTTTTTTGTCTTTTATAAGGTAATCAGTGCGGGTGATAGGACTCGAACCTACACGCCTCACGGCACCAGATCCTAAGTCTGGCGCGGCTGCCAATTACGCCACACCCGCAAGGGATTTTCCCGTTAAGCGGTGCAAAGATAAGAAGTTTTCTTGGTTTTACAAGTAAAAGTTCAAAGAAAGTTATTCGCTGACTGCCGGAGTCCATTCCCCTTTAAGGAAAGCCCGGGCTTTTTCGATGATAGTGTCTATATGCTTTGCTTCATCCGCTTCGTCCATATTGACTTTGATGTCGGGCTCTATTCCCCATTCTATCTGCTCCATGTCGGCGTTGAAATGCGGGCTGGCGGAGAAGCGTATTGTCCATCCGTTAGGCAGTTCGGAAGTGAAAGGCATGCCGGAGCCGCCACCGGTTTTGTCACCCATGATAGTGACATTGGGCAGACAGCTCATCTGATTGACGAAATCGTTGGTTGCGCTGTAGGAGCGGCGGTTGGTCAGCACTACTGTTTTCTTTTGCCAACGTATGCTGTTGCTGGGTTCCAGTTCTATGGGGTAAGGTTCGGAGAAATCATTATGTCCCTTGCCGGTTTTGTGGCGGATATACCCGGTCAGCACTTTCTCGTTGGTGAAACGGGCGGCGATGCGTTCGGAGTTGGTTACGTTGCCGCCGCCATTGTTGCGTACGTCAATGATAAGTCCGCTGCATGGGGCAAGATAGGAGAGTATCTCATCCAAGTTTCCGTTGCCTATGCCCGAAGAAAAACTCTCGTAACGCATATAGCCGATGTTATCTTCGAATATCTTGTACTTGATGCCTGCGGCAGTGCGGTAGTCGGTACTCGCCTTGCCCAGATAGAAGTCTTCCACAATGTCTTCGCGGAAGTTGCGCGGATAGTCCTGATACCAGGCATCGTAATACGAAACATTGTGGGCGGAAGCTAAGTTTACATGCCCGTCCTGCAGTTCGTTCAGCATGTTCCCCAACACTTCAAACAGGCCTTCGCTGCTCATGCTGCCGGTAATCAGCCTGCTGTATTCGTCGTGTATGGCATCCCAGTCTATCTGTTTGTATTCCAGGAAGCAGTACTGCTCGTCGATAATCTTCCAGAGGGCCTCAAAGTTTCCCTGCGGAGAATTGGCAACTTCGTCTTCGCGGATGCAACTGCCCAGCAAAGGAAGCACGGCAATCAGAACCATTATATTTTTCAGAAACCTTACCATCTTGTCATTCTTCATTTATCACTCCGCTTCTTTATTTCTTTCTCTTGTTTTTCAATAAATACAGCTCCTTCACGAATCCCACCATGAATACGTGCGAGTAGGTGTGTGTCTTTATATCGTTCACGTGTGACTGCTGCGCGTCCCATATATAGGCGAAACGCATTTTGGCACGTCCCACAGGAAAGTCTGCCGTAAGCATTTGCCGCAGTGACGGCTGGTTGTGCAATGAGGTGAATTTCACCACTCCGCTGCTGTTGCCCAACGAGAAGATTTCGTAATAGGATTGCCCGTAGTGCGGTGAGAACATAACGCCCATTAACGGCAGATTGACCTGGTAGCGCAGTGTCAGCGGATAGTTCTTTATGCGTAAGTTCCAGATGGCCATGCCCGATACGTCCAGATTGATATAGGCGCGTGCCGATGCCGGATTGTTGGTATTGCGCAGGTTGTAGATAAAACCGCCGTTCAGGTCGGCAAGACCACCGGCGAGCAACTTGAAATTGTCTGTAATGGGGAAGTTGTAGTGCAGGCCGTAGTTCCAGTTTGCCAGTGCGGAGAATGTATTGTTGTTATCCGCTTTGTTGCGGGTATATCCCAAATCGGCCTGAAAGAAACTCTGTAGGGAGAGCCTGCCATCCATCCATCTGGTCATGCGCATGCTTTCGCGTGAGACGCGGAAATCAATACCGGTGTATTCCTGGGGAGACAGATAGGTGTCGAATACATTTGTAAGACCTACGCCGTACATGGTGGCGCGAGTTACGAGGCGGCTCTGTTCCAAACCTTCCGCTGTGGCGGGAAGCTGTGCCTGCATGGCACTGCTGCACAACAGCAGTACCGTACAGATAACCGGTATTATCGGTTTAGGTAGTTTCATGTTCCTTGCTGTCATCATTATCGGAGAACAATTTCATTTGTCCGGTCAGCTCGTCCAGTATGTCGCTTTCACTCTTTCCGTGGTCCGGGTCCAGAATTTCGGGTTCTTCCTCATTCTTGCTTTCCGGGATTTGCGGAGTTTCCGGTTGGCGGGTAGGTTCTAACTCGTTGATAGTATCCAGCGTATAGGTAGTCAGTCGCTTGCCTTTCGCCTTGAAACCTTTTACGGCGATAAATTCGTCCGCATCGACCACCAGCGGTTCGCGGAATTTGTCATGCCCGCCGAATACGACTTCCAGTCGGGGATAGTATTCATCGGTCAGCAGGATGAGGCGGTTATTCTTGTTTTCGCCCAGATAGTTCTGCTTACGGTTGGAACCTTCGAAGCAGAAACGTTTCAGGTACGGGTAATTCTGCTGGTCGGCATCATATAGCGCGGCAGTCCATACCTTGTTGGAGTCGAATTTCTCGACAATACTTACGTTGTCTTCGTAGTGATTGCTCAGGTCGAAGTTGCTGGTGTAAAAGTCACCGTTGTTCAGCACAACGAGTATGGTATCGTCGCTCTGGAACTCGCCCAGATATTCGCCGCGTCCGTCATAATTGAGACGGAGGATATCACGGTCAAACCATACCTTACGTCCGCCGAGTGTGGAACCGCCTTTCTGTTTCAAGGCTATCTTGTGTACCGGCAGGCGGGTCAGGATAACTCCCTGTGCTTGTCGTCCCTTGATACTGATCTCACTAAAGTCACGCTCGAAGATGATACGCCGCACACGCGGATTCGGTTTTAAAGTCACCTTGATGATTTCGGCTTCCCCGTTCGGGTTGGCACTGAAATAAGTGATACGTGAATCCGGTGTCCCTTGCGTGACGTCATATTCGCGGTCGCGGACAACGGAAGTGACTGCAAAACGCTTGATATAGGTTGTGCCTTCCTTGCCGTCGCGGTAGGTGACATTATAGATTGTACGTTTGTCATTCTTCTTGAAGACATTGACATAAAGTATGTTCTTGCCTACAAATTTCTTGTCGGCTACCGGAGTGACGATATATTTCCCGTCGCGGAAGAAGACAATCACGTCGTCTATATCCGAGCAGTTGGCTACGAACTCGTCCTTCTTCAAGGCTGTTCCGATAAATCCTTCTTCGCGGTTGATGTAAAGTTTTTCGTTGGCTTCCACCACTTTGGCAGCTTCGATCGTGTCGAAGTTACGCAGTTCGGTACGACGAGGGAAGTTCTTGCCGTATTTGTTCTTCAACATCTGATACCAGTTGACGGTATAGTCGACGATGTGCGCCAGGTGGTCGTCAATTTCGGCAATATCCTCTTTCATCCGAGCAATGAGTTCGTCCGCTTTGTCCGAGTTGAACTTCAGGATACGTCCCATTTTGATTTCCATTAGTTTGAGGATATCCTCCTTGGTCACCTCACGGATAAAACTTGGATAGAACGGGGTCAGCCGATCGTCGATGTGTTCGCAGGCAGCGTCCATATCTTTGGACTGCTCGAACTCTTTGTCTTTATAGATACGTTCTTCGATAAATATCTTTTCGAGGGAAGCGAAATGCAGTGCTTCCAGGATTTCCCCTTTCTTGATTTCCAGTTCCTGCTTCAGCAAATCCAGTGTGTTGTCTGCCGACTTTTTCAGGACTTTGCTAACGGTGAGGAAATGAGGTTTGCTGTCGTCAATCACGCAGCAGTTGGGAGAGATGCTCACTTCGCAGTCGGTGAAAGCGTATAGTGCATCAATCGTTTTGTCCGACGAAGTGCCGGGGGCGAGGTGTACCAGTATTTCTACGTTGGCAGCCGTATTGTCATCCACCTTGCGGATTTTGATTTTTCCCTTGTCAACAGCTTTCAGGATAGAGTCGATTACGGATGAAGTGGTTTTTCCGTAAGGGATTTCCGTGATAGCAAGCGTTTTGTTGTCCAGCTTGTTGATTTTCGCACGTACTTTTACGGCTCCGCCACGTTCGCCATCGTTGTATTTGGCTACGTCGATAGAACCACCCGTCTGGAAATCGGGATATAGTTGGAACTCTTCTCCACGGAGGTAGTTGATAGAGGCATCGCAAAGTTCGTTGAAGTTGTGCGGCAGTATCTTGGAAGAAAGCCCGACGGCGATACCTTCCACTCCTTGCGCCAGCAATAACGGGAATTTCACAGGAAGAGTGACCGGTTCCTTGTTTCGTCCGTCATAAGAAAGTTTCCATTCGGTAGTTTTGGGATTGAAGACAACATCCAGCGCAAACTTGGACAAGCGTGCTTCGATATAACGGGGAGCAGCTGCGCCGTCTCCGGTGAGGATATTACCCCAGTTACCCTGACAGTCGATTAGCAAATCTTTCTGTCCGAGTTGCACCAGAGCGTCGCCGATAGAAGCGTCACCGTGAGGGTGGAACTGCATCGTGTGTCCCACAATGTTTGCCACTTTGTTATATCGCCCGTCGTCCAGACGTTTCATAGAATGCAGGATACGGCGTTGCACAGGTTTCAAACCGTCGTTGATATGGGGCACGGCACGTTCCAGAATAACGTATGAGGCGTAGTCCAGAAACCAATTCTGATACATGCCTGTTAACTGGTGTTTTACGTTTTCGTCCCGTGCGTCCGCCGGTTTGTAGTCTGAATGTTCTTCCGGTATCTCGTTAATTTCGTCACTCATAAATCAATCTTCACTTTGCTTTTACAACAAATAATCTTCCTGAACATCAAAAAAGGGGATGTCCACGCAAAAATACGAAATAAATTCATATGAGGACGAAAAGAACTCACGTTTTTTATGATACTGACAGTTCTGTTAATCCTTTGATTTCACATTCCATACCAATAAAGCAAAAAAGACGGAGAGTAATGCGGCTCCGATCCAAAAAATATTGATATAAGAAAAGTCATAGATTTCTTTGCCATCGACAATGCTTTTATGCCCTCCTATGAGAATACCGCTCATAATATCCTGTATACCTGCCCCGATGTAACTGGCAATACCTACGATTCCTAATGCTGCACCTGAAGCGTTCCGGGGAGCAATGTCAACTGCCATCAATCCGCCCAAGAAACAGAGGAGTACTCCGATCGCAGTACCGAACAGTACCATGGATAACGCGTCTACCCAAAAGTGGACACCCGGAACTAATAGAAACAGACAAAGTGCCATTACATTCATCAGACCGAAGATGAGTGCAGGAGCATTTCTGCGCCCACTGAAAAACTTGTCGGAGATGACACCGGAAAACATTGTACCGATAATTCCACAAACCGAACCGATAGAAATGATAAAACTGGCGTCCAGTGTAGAATATCCTTTCTGGGTTTCCAGATAGAAGACTCCCCAGCTGTTTACGGCATAGCGGCTGACGTACATCAATGCACTCGAAATGGCAAGTATCCAAATTGCGGGCATCATTAGAGCTTGCCGTTGTGCCTTGTTGAAATCGGCAGCATCACCTGTTTCACTTTGCATTTGTG
>OLQB01000537.1_pt1 | contig 29304 bp, 24 predicted proteins | sample 1672681 | NCBI WGS metagenome assembly OLQB01 (sample SAMEA3136713, study PRJEB25190) | human gut metagenome | reverse complement strand
CGCTAAAATGATTACCTGCTTCATCATAGATATCACCTGATACAGCACTAGCATTAGAATATTCATTATTTTGTGATACTTTATTCTTTTTAAATAAATTTAGTATGAAATTAATCGCTTTCTTAACTGGACATTCTTTCATCTTACACCGCCGCATTCCTATGCTAGTTACTTCTCAAATGCATATACTTAGTTCTTGGTTCCTATTTAATATTCTGTTAGAAACCACCATCCTCTAATAGCTCAAATAGTCTTCGCTCTATGGATGAAGCCTTAACCTGAAAATATTTTGCAAGATAGTCTATCACGTACTCTCGTCCCAGCAGCTTTCCCATTTCACTTTGTGCAGCCATAACATATTGTAGTCTAAATTGATTACTAGGCATTAGCAATTGTGCTGCAAATCTATCTGCTCGTTTCTCCTCGAGAGAAGTATGCTGTTTTGCTGGATGTTTATATGATCGATCAAATAATAAGTCTCCACTGTCATATTTTGAATTCCCACAACAATCAAATAAAAAATGTCCTAGTTCATGTGCAGACACAAACCTCCTATGCTCAAAACTCTCATTTCCATTATTTATTATTACAACTGAATTCCCTTCATACAGATCTGCTGTAGTGCCATAAGCATATATTCTTCCAGAAATACTCTCTGGTAAATTATTATTTTTATATACCTCAATTCCAAATTTTCTACAGAGTCCTGTAATATCAATACAACGTGTTTGATTTAGATCATAATCTAAACTTACTAGTTCTAATAGATCGTTGGCTACTTTTGCAGCTTTTCTGGATGTATAATACCATAATGTTTTATAAGAAGTCGCCATCTCCGTAACATCATCTGTACTTTTTGGTGGCATCGCTCGCTCACTTTTTAATTGTGTTATAAACATTTGATATTGACTTTTATCATTTTTAATACCGCTTTCAAAAGTCTTTCCATTTTCATTATCAAAATTTGCCTTAGTAAATCCCGTAGTACCCATAATTTACATTGTTCCTCCACTTTAACCATACTTTTGATTCTGATTAATTATCTAATTAATCAGAATTTTAAAAATTTTTAATCATTCTTTTTCGAAACATTTTTCGAATCAATGTAACCATGTATCCTGCAGATTATATTATATTTTATAACATGTTAACTCACCTATATCTTTTCTAAAGTATTCTATACTAATTTATGTTATTCATTCTATCAAGTACACAAATAATATCACAAACAACAAAAAATAGCCATACCTTATTCAGAAAATACTGAATTGACAACATTTTCTGCAATTTTCTCTGCAGCTTGATCAATGACATCATCACACTCTTGAACCGCCTTGTCTACTACCTTATCAATCAACTGATCCATAGCTGTCTCTGTTGTATCAAATTCAGTTTTCTGCTCTTTATTTAATTTACTAAATTTTATAATACGTCTAATCATAAGACTTTACCTCCTAAATAGTAAAAAGATGGGATACCCAGTGAGTATCCCATTACATTACAATGTTGAATCATTTAACTGTATTTCAGATAAAACACCATCAGTAAAAATAAATTCAACTTCCTGATCATAATTTTTATTTAAATAATACGATAATGTTGAATAGCTATCTGTAGCTGCACCATAGGAGTAATCTGCATCTCCCATGATAGCAATAACATCATCCTGAGTCATTCCATAAGTTACTCCATTTGACATTGTTACATTTAAGTTGGGATTACAATACTCTTCTCTGATAAAGTCAATAGTAGCTAGTTCACATTCCGATAATTTCTTTGCTTCATTAGACTTATTTTTAAATCTAAAGTATACATAATTTGAAGTTGATCCCTGAGCATAAGCTATTTCTATCTCGCCTAAACTTGATGCATTAATCACAGTATCTTTATAAGGCTCAAGATCAAAACCAAATTCTAGTGCAGCTTCATAATTAATAGGCCAAGTATAACTCTTTTCATTTACAGAAAAGCCAAGCAGATCCAAACTGCCTGTAGAATTTTTGTTTTCTGTAATTAACTCAGTAGATGCCTCCATGTACTCAGTGGTATCTGTATTTATTTCAGAGGTTTCCTCTGAAGTTAGTATAGGTGTATCTTCAGTATCACCAACCACGTTGCCATAATCTGGATTTGAATCTGTATTATTAATTGTGTCAGTAGCTTGAGTTAATTCCCCTTCTTCAGAAGAAATAAAATAATAGCTGCCTCCCATTTCAATAACAACAACTTTAGCTTGCTGTACATAGTAACTTAAATTTGTACCATCATTAACAGATAATGTTATACTAACATCAACATCCCAAGCATCTTTTACAAATAGCTTTGCAATACCTTTAGCACTCTTATCTTTTAATGATTTTAAGTCAGATTTAGAATAACTCTTTGTATCTTCTACTGTAATCTTTACAATTTCTATACCACTTGCTGCTCTTGTAGCAGCCATTTCGTCTAAATCTCCTACAACATCTTTTACTGTACCAGACCCTTTAGGAAGTAACTGCTGTAATGCTTCCTCATCTTTATCTTTTATTGCACTAAAGTATCCTTTAGCTACAGATTCTGGTGAATCTCCACCGGCGCTACCAAAATAAGCATGCAAACCTAACATAGCTACTCCTAGCAACAACACTACACAGCATATAGCAATAATTACTACTTTTAATGCTTTAGAAGAGTGTGTCTTCTGTGGTGGTACTGGTGGCATAGGTCCAGGTGTAAATTGATAATTCATATTACTTGCATAATTCGCATTATTGCGTGGATCTCCTCCACTACTCCAATTCTGTTGCATTTGCTGAGGGTTATTACCCCAATTCTGATTTTCCATAAATTTCCTCCTATTTCTCCTTATTAATTATAACTACTTGCTAATTGCTCAACACATTAGTAAATATATCTTCACAAGCCTCCAATTCAGTACTACTTAAGTCTTCTTTATTACATTTTGTGCAAATAAACATATCACAATCTCTCCTTTTAATTAATTTCTAGAAATAGTGCTATTTACGCTTACTCACACCAACATAAATAACAAGGGTAGCTTTTACACTACCCCTGCCCAATTTAGCCTAATTGACTAGGCTCTTTTTTTAATTCTGATAGTAAAAGTAATACCCAGAGTTAAAAGAACTGCAGCACAAATCAACCAAATAATTGGTCTAGAATCTCCAGTCTTAACATCTGCTCTTACAAATACAGTCTGATCTTTCGAAGATAAATCATAATGCTCGGCAATAAGATGGTCCTTATCAATAGTATCACCCTCATAGACTCTTTCTACAAAAACAATACTGTGATCTTCATAACCAGTTGTATCAATCTTTACCTTTGCTTCAAAAGTACCAGAAGTAAACTTCTTATCCTTTAAAGTAAATGTATCAACGACTTCTGTCTTACCGCCTTCAAAAGTTACAAATTCTTTTGTATCTTTATCTACAGCACTAGTTACTACTGTGTATTTACCCTTAGGTAGCTTACTATAAGATAATGTATCCTTAACATCTACTACAGATTCCTTAGGTAATTCTTTCTCACCATTACAATCAGCATAGGTATTTAATGATGGGTATGATACAGTCTGGGAGTCATCCTCTAAATCACAATGTGACCAAACTTCAATATCATTGTGGTATAAATTCTCAAAAACAACTACCTCATCACCGGCTAATGCTGTTGCATCAAACTCATATCTTAAAGTTACAGTTGAGTCAGCAGACTTAGCAACAAATGTCTTTTCAGCGGTTACTTTCTTACCATCAACTAAAAATGGTTTCTTGGTTCCCTTGACCATTAAGTATCCCTTAGCTACATAAGTTTCACCCGGAATAAGACCTTTATTAACTACTTTATCAAGAATAACTCTCTTCTTAGTGGCTAATCCTACATGTGCTCCAGTCTTTGAATCAGTTGCTGTTGTGTGACCTGTAACAGGAGTTACGGTCTGATCAACATCTTTCCAATTCTCATGCTTAGCAATAACTTTTCCGTCATGCTTTAAGTATTCAAAACACACAATAGTGTCATACGAACCATCCTTGTTTGCTAAACCAGCTTTATTTCCATTGAAATTATAAGGAACCTTTATATCCATTTCTTCTGCAGTTGCAGTGAATTCCTGAGAATTCTTGACTTCCTTACCATCAACTTTAAGCTGTGTCTTCTTAGTCTGATTCTTTAAGAAACCATCAAGTTCATATTTTTCACCAACAGTTAAACCAGTTAAGTGGACTAAATCTGTCAAATTAACATCATCATCAATAACGGTATTGTGTGACTTAGTGTCATCATCAGTTAATGAAGTTGTAATATCTGAAACTCTGACAGTCTGCCAATCATCACTAAGATCTGCATGAGTAGCTACTACTTTATCCTTCCAGTATACATCCTCAAATACAGTAATTTCTTTATCTCTTAAGTATTTTGTATTTACTTTAAAATAAACATAAACTACATCATTTGCGGTCTTAGCTGTGAAGGTAGTACTTGAAGTTTGCTCCTTACCATCAATTAAAAATGGCTTTCCAGTCTCTCTATCCATAAGAATACCTTTAGCTGTGTACTTTTCTCCAGGGATAAGATTATTTACAACAACTTTATCCTGAATAGTTACATCTTCATCTGCAGGTAAAGAATGCGATCCTGTCTTCTTATCAGTAGCTGTAGTTCCGATAGTTGGAATGTATACTGTCTGATTAGCATCCTCAATGTCCTCATGCTTTGCTACAATCTTATCTTCAAACTTCAAATATTCATAACAAACAATAGGTGCATACTCTCCACTTTCTTTGCAGAGTCCGGATTTTGCTAAATCAAAACTAAACTTAACCTCTGTCTTTTCAGTTTCATCTGCTGTAAAACTATTTGTACCGGTAACCTTTTCTCCATCAACAGTGATAAATTCTTTTGTTTCATAGTTCATAAGAAAACCTTCAACATCAAACTTGTCACCAAGATTTACATTACCATAGTTTACAGTATCAACAAGATTAACAGTATCTCCAATGCAAACATTCTTCATTAAAGTTTCTGCATCAACTAATGATGTATGAATTACCGGGATCTTAATTGTCTGCTTAACATCTGTTAAATCAGTATGTTCAGCAACTAAAGTATCTCCTGAGTATAATTCCTCAACAAAAACTAAATCACAGCCAAGCAAATCGTCTGTTAAAGGAATTGTTCTATTTACATCAACAGTACCATCAACCTTATCGAGTTTTGTATTAATACTCCACTCATCAATAACACTTGAATCAGATGCTTTGAGTAACTTACCTTTGACAGTATAATCACCAGGAAGTGCATTAGAATAACTGAGTGTATCCTTAAGTGCAACATTACCATTCTCATCTGCTACTGCGTAATGATTACCGGAAGTAATACAAATAGCCTCTGTAGTAAGCTGCATTACATGAACTGTCTGTCTTGCATCATTCAAATCGCAGTGTTCCATAATCTTCTGATCACCACACCACAATTCCTCATAAACTACAATATCTTTACCAGCTAATTCTGATAATTTTAATCCTGTAAACAGAACTGATTGTGTTTCAACACCTTTATCTCCAGAAGTAAATGGAGTTTCACCTGTTCCTAATACTTCTTCATCTTTAGTAACGATTCTGCCCTTAAGAGTAAATGCTGTATTAGGTTCAAGTCCCTGCATATTAACAGTATCTTTTACATCCTCATTATCTGTTGCATTAATAAGCTGATTTCCTGACTTTACATTTATTGCATCAGTTTCCATCATTCTGTATGAAGTTGTCTGATCGGCATTGTTAACATCAGCATCTTCTGCTAAAGTTGGTACTGTAATAGTGCCATCATCAGCAATACTCAAATCTCCTGTGCCATCAAGTAAGTATACAAATACATGGGTCTTCTTACCACCTAAGTTACTTGCATCTACTGTATAAGACATTTCAAGATTCTGTACTGCCTCATGAATACTCTTGTAATTAGCTGGTGCTGCTCCAGTAGTAAATGTCTTAGTTGCTGTAATCCACTTACCATCTGAATTCTTAATAGCTTTTGCATCATCACCAACAATGACTCCAGTTACAGTATATGACTTTCTGTATGTTAAGTATGAACATGTAACTTTATCCTTAATTACCTGATCTTTGCCAGCATTTAAGAATTCAGTTGCATCTGACACAATTTTAGGATTTGGTGCATTGTATACTGTTCCATTATTCTTATTGTAAGCAATGGTTGCACCATTCTCACTCTTAGAAGATACATTAATTGTAAATGCCGGCTCTAACTGATAGCCCTCATTTGCATCACATCTAATCTCCTCAATCGTGTATGTACCAGCAGGAACTGATCCTAAAGTAGAATCGACTGATGCATCCTTGCTAATCTTGTCATTTGCTGCTCCATAGAACCACAGATTCTCAGCAGTGTATGAAGTCTTATTAGCGTCGTAATTTGAAGCTTTTGTACTCCACTTATTACCAGAACGAGCTGCTGAATCAAATACACCATTTGCATCTGTAACTACAACATGCTCTTCGCCCTTATCTGAAGTGATCTTAAAAGCAACATTTGCCATAGCTTCTCCGGATTTCAGATCTCTCTTAGTAAATTTAAGATTGTATCTTTTTGGAGTTTCGTATAACGTAATTGCTTCAGCGCTTGCCTCAAATGAGTCACTAATAGTATTTCCGTTTGACTTATTACCAATATAGAATTTAAGATCCTTTAAATTATCATCAGGCTTAAACCATCCAATAAGCTTAACACCCTTGATTGATGTGTCTTCATACTGGAAATTACCACTTGTTACATAGTTTGCAGGTGCCTTTGTTTCTTCAATAGAAACAGTTGTGTATGCTGGGAACTTATAAATCTGCATATCTGTATCCCAGTACTTTGTATAATTACCTGAATGACTAATTACATGTGCACTCTTTGTTACTCCAGTTGTAGCATCCTTATCTAATTCAGCCTTACCGCTAGAATCTGATTCAACTACAAATGTAGCATCTGGATTTACTCCTGCTAATTCAGCTTCAGTGTAGTATTTGCCATCTTCAGTAGTTGCATTTTTCTTCTGAGTGTATACCTTTATGGTAAACTGTGCTCCAGAAAGATCATTTTCACTACTTAATGTACTACCATTCTTCTTATTGATTTCAAGTCTTAATGGGTCAGTTGCCATTGTTTCAGTACAAGTATAATCTGCTGTATAAAGAGCACTTGCTCCCGTCTTATCCTCTTTGTATGAAATGCCTGTTCCGGATTTACTTATAAAGTCAATCGTCACAGGATCTACTGCTGTCCAACCTGGCATTACCTTAGTCTCTTTAAATACATACTTACCGATTGGCAGCTTGGATACGTATTTACTTCCCTTATTTGGTGTAATCTTTCCATATCCTGTAACAGTTTTCTCAGTTACTGATACTGGCTGTGTATTACCATCATTATCAATTACCCTAAATACTGCAATTGCATTTGCATTACTTGCTTTATCTGCTGAAGCTGTTGCATAAAGTGTAAACTCAGTACCAATAATTGGGTAATCTTTGGTGAAATCCTTGTACTTAGAATTTACATTTTTCTTTACAGAAATTCTGCACTCGTCTGCCTTATCGCCATGAACACCTGCATCGTTAGTTCCTTTAAAGCTAAAGGTGAGGCTCTGATTTCCTACAGTAACTGTACTGCCCTCTGTAGTGCAACTTCCCTCGGTTACATAGTTTGCATAAAGTGCTGGCATTGCTTTCTTAGCACCCTCATAAATGGTTTCACCACAAGTCCATCCAGTATTTGCCCATCCATAATGTCCTGAAACATTTTTCTGTATTGCAACGTATGTTCCGTATGGGAGTCCTGTAATTCGATTACCAGAAATCTTAATTTCAGTAGCTGTAGAATAGTAACTGCCAGTGGAAGTTGACTTGCCAATCTTGTAAGTAGGATCATCTTCCTCACGTTCGTATGATGTGTTTGCAGCATAATTCAAGAAATACTGATTGTCTACCTTTACAACGCCATTCACACTGCTTTTTCCAGTCGTTGTAGCCGCCACACTCAATGTAGGCTTTGCTGTACCACTTGCATCTGTATTAAAGGTTGCAATCTTTGCGCAGTGACCATTGCTAATAGCGTCTGCAGCACCCTCACCATTTTCCTTAGCAACATAGTACAAATCAAAAGTATCTCCGGCCTTGGAATAATTTGAGTTACCAGTTACATCAATTCCATAGTAACTCTTTTCAAGTCCAATCGAGATATACTTTGGAGTATTTCTGAGTGTCTTTTCTGCCAATGCCACATCTTCATCTTCATCACCCGTTACATGTACCCATTTCTCAGGTAAATTACTTGCACTTGTATTAGTTGTTGCAGCCTGCTCTCTAACATAATACCAACCAGGCTGCTTTAAAAGTAAATAACCATCAGTATTCATTCCGGTAGTGTGCTTACTATTAATAGCTAATGACTTAGTAGCAGTAATTGCACCATAAGCATTATTTTCTACTTGCACAGTAGCTACCCAGTTACTAGCATCTGCTAACGCATCCTTATTATTGTCACCACTTACTTTCCAAATCTCAAACTGTGCACTATTTCTTGGATAGTAATTTGTACTCACAAGATTATTTCCGGTTGCTACAAGCTTATTCACACGTAATTTGTAGTCAATGGATTTATCTTCAACCTGAAATGTGGCATAGCTGACGTAAGCAGCATCATTTTTTACAGTGCCTCCAGCAACATAATTTGCTCCAGAATTGGTATTCGTTGCACCACGATAAATTCCTATCTTATCCCAATTACTGCCATTCTTTCTAAAGAAATAAATACTTGAACTTGTCTTTGTCGAAGTACTTGTATCAACTGCATAAACAGCATAAATATTCTTATCCTTTGTAAGACCTGCATCTCCAAGAGTCTTTGCACCATCTGCTCGTAAAGCATGACCACCTGCAGAGCAATTACCACCTTGTAACTTAGACTGTTCGCTAAAGAAGTATACATAACCTTTGCTTATTAAGGAATTTGTCAGAGTGTAACTATCATCAACCTTACCAAATCCTTTTTCATTTACTTTAATTCTTGCATAATTCCTATTTTTGTTACTTTCTGGTATACAACCGGATTTATCATAGACTACTGCACTACCACCAACGCTAGATAAAGTACCACCAGATTTAGCATATGTTGAAATATTCTTTGTAGCATAAGAAGCACCATTGTAACTCATACGGAATAACTTCCAAGCACCGTCATCAGAAGCTGCATCACTTACAGAATCATAAATACCATAAATAACTCCAGTAGGTGAAGCTGTTCTTGCCTTGCTTGCTGATGCATCTACAACTTTTTTAAGAGATACATATGCATAAGAAGTACTTATACTATAATCAAGCTTTATTGTGGCTGCATAAGACACAGGATTTGCCATAAAGAAACAATCCTGCACAGCATGATCTCCATCAGTTTCACTTGTGTGCACCTTATAAAAATCCTGTCCGGTTTTAGTTGCCGCTAAGGTGATAACTGCAGTACCTGCTTGTGCCTCAGTACCACTCTTTCTGGTAATTCTCAAAGTACCAGTACCCATCTCAGTTTTATGGGGAGTAACTGTAGTCCAAGTGCTAGATCCGCTCTTCTTAAACTCTAAAGTCCAATTACTGCTTACAGTACTGGTAACCTTAAAAGTATTAGAGCCTACTGCATGAATAGGAATATCAACATGATTCTCTTCATTTACTTTGTACTTTTTACTAACCGTGCTTTTTACTGGTGAACTCTTAATATCTGGCTCAGAATCTCCCACATAAATCAGCGCTTTATTTGAAGTCAAAGGAAGTGTCACCTTTTGTGCTGCATTGTAAAGTTCATCACCATCAGATGCCCCATCCAATGTATTATTAGCTTTTTGTACAGCTAGTTTAATTTGATGAGCTTCATACCCTGGATGCTTGCTGGCATAATATAAAACTTTATTGAGATTGGCTTTATCACTTTTAGAAAGTCTACATTTGTATGTTCCATTCTCGTGATACATCGGGGCACTAGCTCCATGAGAACCACAATAAATTCTGGCAACAGTGTTATCGCTTACAGGAAGTTTACTTGCCAGGTAATAATGCTCATAGTCATCTACACCAGTTCTGTACATATAATACCATTTACTTGTATCATACACAGCCTGTGCGTGAATAGTTGGTTCAAAATCAACGCTAGCCAATCTAGCTGCAAATGTTCGAACCAATGCAAATGGGCTAAAGAAGCTTATCTCGCCTACATCACTTGGCGTTGCTACAAGCTCCTCTTCTGTTGTTGCTTCAGAAGTTTCCTCCGAAGTAGATGAAGCCACTTCACTTGTATTCTCTGTTGTAACTTCTGTAGTGTCTCCGGAAGTTGTAACCTCAGTGGTCTCCTCAGAACTTGCATCTGTCTCAGAACTTGCATCATCTGGTGTTGCTACAATTCCAATAGCCTTATTAGTTGTTGCTTCAGTAGGAAGTTCTTCTAATCCAACTTCAACTTTCATTGGATTATCAGCAGAATCCCAACCAGACTTTACATTGAAATCTTCTGCCTTTTCTGTCCACTTGAAACCAATTGAACTAACGTCATCACTAGACTTCCACAGATTCTCTTCTGCTCGATAGAAATAAGAACCTACTTCCAGTTTCTCACAATGCAAATAAGCATTGCTTCCTGCTGCATTTAATTCCTCTGGATCTTTAAATACTAAAGGCTTTCCATCAGAATCAACATATGATTTACCATTCCAAGAAAGAACAAAGCTGACAACTTCATCCCTACATTCTTTATCCCGGTAAACCTTGTATTCTACTCCAGTATAATTCTTATTATCACTGTCTTTTGTTTTGAGTGTGATAATACTTGAATCCACATCAGCATCAGTTGGAGTAGCTGTCTCTAATGCTAATGCTCTCTCCTCTTTAGATACTCCACTAAAGAGGTTGATTCCAATCAGTGTGCATGATATTACTGCAAGTAAAGCAGCAAACAATGCAAACTTTTTACTTTTGATCTTATTCTTCATAGATCTTTAACCTCCTTGAAATAAAATATGTATATTTATTGCAGCTCGAGCCGCTTGCAATCATAATAACCACCTCCTAGAATTAATATTTATGTCTCAAAAACTAGTGTGCTCGATAAAGTGCCTAACCTAAAGCCAGGCATAAAAATAGAGTAGCCTTTTACAGCTACTCTACCTGACCATATATTTCAAGGATTCTGCCTATTTCATGGCATAAAAATAGAGCAACCTTTTACAGTTACTCTACCTGTTTGTTTATTTTTCAAAAATATTGAGCTTATGTAATTTTGAATCCTGTCTATCTATATAACGTAATAGACCTATACCGACTGTAGAATTCAACACATCCTCTTTAGGATATTTCAATAATGTTTCTGGTAATGGTTTACCGTGTTTGTAGCTAAACTGAGTTCCTTTGGTTCTCTCTGTTAATATATACGAGTTATACTTCTCTAAACTGTCGTACGACAATGGGTCTACTTTAGGTTTATTGAATTGTTGTAGTATTGGTGCATTATTTAACAATTCCTCAAAGCAATCATAATCATAAAAGTATACTCCTTTATTCTTACAGTCTTTCCGAAGTAATGAATATGCTTTACCAATATTAGCAAGATCAGCCAGTATGAGTTGTTTACTGTTACTACTCGCTGTAACCATTTTATGAATCTTATCTCGACCACCTGCAGCTTTTAAGTTGTTAACTCCATAGTTATCTAATAACTCATGTTCAGATCTACCGGTTGTCGCCTCAGTAACAATATAATCAATATCATCTGGGACTGTACTAATAACTGTTAAGTCATTAGCAGGTTCTACATGAAAAAATGAGTTAAATCTAGTAACATGATATATTCCATAGTATGAATAACTAAGATGTAAAGGCAAAGATCTAGTAATGCATATAAATAAATGATTTGAATTCTTTATTTTACTTAAAATCTCTTTACGAAGTACAGAAAATTCATCAATAATAAAAATATGTCTTATTGATAATTCAAGTAATGCTTCAATTGTTGCAGGAGTTGCTACTGAAACAGGAACTGGAGATTGTATTTTTAAAGAATTGTCCTGAATAGAATCTTCTATTAAACTTAATAATTCGGTCTTACCTTCTCCGCTGTCTTTTCCAATAAAACAGGTATATTTGCTAATTATTTCAATACTGAATTCATGCTCTGGAAACTGAAAACTAATCTTCATCAAGGTCCTCCTCTTCAGTTGCACACCACAAACAATAAGCATCTTCATATTCCTCAACAGTAACCCGTGAGCCATTTACTCGTATATCATTACTTATAAAATCTTCATCCGGTATATCCATATAATGCTCAAGCATAATACTAACATCTTTCTTTTCTGCAATTTTTAAAAGAAATGGAACGCAATTATCTCCTAATAAGGACCCGTAAAACCACCCATCCAGAAAATAAATACAGCATAATGTTTTGCAACCGGTTGAAATCATTTCTGTACTAATTCCTCTGCCTTTATAGTCTAATAATGCTTCCTCAAATAAAACAGTGGTTCCATCTATTTCTTTTAAAAACTGTCTCACAAATTCATCCTGAAACCACTCTGGCTTTTTATTACGTCTGAAAATCAATCTAGCATCTAATTCAAATTCTTCTAAATTCTCTCTGCCGAATACAATATTTAACATACTTAAACCTCCAATTAAGTGTTTTTACTATCCGGAAACTTAAACCAGTATCTATCATATAACTGCTTTCCTTCACTAATCCTAAATATATCAGCTCATATTGGCCTTATTCCATATTTAGCACATTCAGAAAGTAAGTTTTGATGATTATCATCTGGTAACCTGCTGAGCAACCACTTGTAAATATTTCCAGCAGTGATTTCATCTCTAAACTCCCATATCTTCTACTAAATCTCCCATAAAACACCTCATTGTTCTACATTTATCCAATAATCATCTTCAACTGAAATCCCTTTATTGTACTTAATTAAAAGCACTGGGTCATAGTAAGGGATTCCAACTGCATGCATCTCCCTTGTTAATCCCTGTCTTGTTTCTGGTACCACACGATCATCCATAAACAATTCTGTTGCAAGATAATCATCTCCGTCACAAAGTAAGTAAGTATATGGTAGTATGCTGCGATCAGATACTAAAATTTTAAAATCTTGCAGTACTCCACCATCAAATCTGAAGGATACAATCGGTGCATCTTTTTTCATAATAGTACCTTTTAAGTCACCAAAACTTTTCATACTCCTATCACCTCAACATTTAGCATTTTTGTTGTCATACCACTTCATCTGATTTCCCTTAGAAGTGTTTCCACATTGTAAACCGAGCAAATCTGAAAATGTAACATATAATACATTTAATTGTTGGTTATTCTAAATCATTATCAAAGAAATAAGATAATTTGTCTCTAAAGTTGTCCTGTTCCCTCTGAAATAAAACAAGAAGTTGTGTCTCATCTCCACCCTGTGCTAATTTAATCGCATTTATATACTCAACTCTTGCCGTATCACTAATGATAAATGGGCATATATCATTGTGTAATGCTTCTCTAAACAGAATCAATCTTCCAACTCTGCCATTTCCATCTTGAAATGGATGAATTTTTTCAAATTTTGCATGAAAAATTGCCAATGCCCTTAAATCAACTTCACTTTTTGAATATTCATCTAAAAGATTTTTCATCATACTTGGCACAGCCTTAGGAAGTGCTGTTTCTGTATCTCCAGCTATATTTGCTCTCTTTTTATATTCGCCAATGGCATACCCGTTTAAACGATCTTCAAAAACCCCAGCCTTTAAGCAATAGTGAAATGCTTTTATAACATTTTCCGTCAATACATCGTCTATAGTTTTAACCAAATGGTTAAAAGCCAAAAAATGGCCTTGTGCTTCCTCTACATCCTTTATTCGTATAGTAGAACCATTTGCATCTAGGGTTTTTGTATCAAAGATTAAGCCAGTTTGATCTTCTGTTAGTGTACTTCCCTCTATATGATTTGAGCTGTATGTCATTTTTCTCTGAATATAACCATAAATACCGTTTTTATATTGCATTGTAAATTCATCATCCAAAGCGTTTCTGAGTTTTGAACATATTTGTTTATCATCATAATCAAACATATCTAATTTTTTCATAGAAAGACCTCCAAATTATAGAAACTCAGCATACTAAGTAGTGCTATTTACAAATAAATATAGAAATAGCCGCCTTATGAACTAAGCGGCATCTAATTGCAATTATCTTATAGCGGTATTAATTATACCACATTAGTATTATAGTGTCAATTTGGCATTGAGCCTATATTATCCCAATTGTCCTGGCCACGTAAAAGTAGAATAGCCTTTTACAGCTACTCTACCTGCATATTATCTAAGCTCAGCAATAATAGTATTAATATCTTCTGTCTCAAAATATCTTTGTATAGGAATATTATCATATTCACACTTATGAAACATATAATCTTTATCAACATAATGCTCAATGATAAAGTTTTCACCTAAAGAGAAACCTTTTTCTATCTTACTCTCATTAAACATCCATGAGATATCCTCTGCACACTTCAAATTAAATTTATTCCCAAGAGTAAATCCTTCATGTATAGTGCAGAGTGAGAACATATTACACATAGTCCTTACACTACTTGTATCAAAATGAGCACCTAGCGTGAATTCAGTAGGTATTTCAGCCCACTCAAACATATGGTTCATGTTAGTAACATTACTTGTATCAAAATGATCACCTAGTGTGAATCCCTTTGGTATTTTGCACCCTTTAAACATCTCAGCCATTCTTGTAACGTTACTAGTGTAAAAATGATCACCTAATGTAAATCCCTTTGGTATTTTGCACCCTTTAAACATTTCTAGCATATCAATAGCATTACTAGTGTCAAATTTATACCCCAAAGAAACGCCTTCAGCTATGGTGCAGTTCTCAAACATTCCACCCATGCTTGTAACATTACTAGTATTAAATGCATTACCAAATGAAAAGCCACGAGACAATGCACTTCCATCAAACATATGATACATTTCTTTAACATTACTAGTATCAAAAAATTTTCCTAAAGTAAAATTTTCAGGGAATTTTACGCAAACAAACATATATGTCATGTTTACAACATTACTAGTATTAAAATATCTACCTAATGTAAATCCTTCAGGAAATTCACAGTGTGAAAACATGCTCTCCATATCATCTAAATTAGAAGTGTCAAATTTATCACCAAGTGAAAATTTCTTTTTCATCTTACAGCAAAAGAACATGTGACTCATATTTTTAACATTACTTGTGTCAAAATGCTCACCTAATGTAAAACATTCTGGAAGATCTGCACCGTAGAACATGCTATACATCAATTCAACTTTACAGGTATTGAAAAGTTCACCAAGTGAAAATTTCTTTGGCATCTTACAGCAATAAAACATATAAGTCATATCTTTAACATTACATGTATCAAAGTTACTACCAAGAGAGAATCCTTCCGGCAATTCAGCATCAAAAAACATTCCCCGCATATTTTTAACTTCTTTAGTATTGAAATCATCACTTAGTGTTGCACCCTCAGGCAATTTACATTCTAAAAACATGTAATTAGTGTTTGTACAACCCTTAGGCAAACTTATATTTAAAGTATTTCCACGATAATGTAAGTGTTCAACACGGACATCAGGACTAAATTTATCTCCAAGACCATATCTAATTTCAAACATATCAGGATCATAGTCAAAAACCCCTAATGCTCCCTTATAATGAACTAATTCTGGTTCTTTGTCATCAAATAGATTTAATTTTTCTACTATTTTTTCTCCCACATCTCCAAATAAGTTCATCTTTTCCATTGACTTCCTCCTTTAACTTCTCTACTGTGGCTCTCCGGCATTTTGCACTCATAAAACATGTCTTTCTTTTGCTTATATCTTCTAATTTGATACCACTGGCAATACTATTCCTACTAATGAATCTTTTTCATACACAAAAACAGGACTTTTAGAGTTAATTACTTTAAAACTCATGTTTTTATCATAGTATTTCAATAGTTGTTTATTAACATAAATAGATTCATTGGATCCTAGTTTATTTAACTCCATACAGTCTTTACCATGAAACTCCCTACTAATTCCGGTCTTTCTTGCAGGCTCAGCATACACTCCCTGATCTATAACATTTTTAAAAGTGTCAGAAATGTGCACACCAGCCGCCTTTAATTTTGACTCTTGTAGTAAGAAATCTTTATCTGGAAAAATAAAAACTTGGCACTTATTTAACAAAACAATTGCTGATTTATAAGAAGAAATAAACCAATCATAAGCCTTGTTATTTAGGCAATCTTTAATCAGATCCTGTTGTATTTTAACTATATTCATAACACTTCACCTTCCATTCATAACAGTACTATCAATAATTTTTGTTTTGATAAGTCTATATGGCTGACACACATCTGGGTATTTTCTTTATCTACTTTTCTTCACAAGTAATGATTTGACCTGATTTTCAGTTATTTGCAAATTCTTCATTAAACCTGAATGCTAACATTTTCTCACCCCATGATATTTATTAAAAATAGGGTAACCTTTGCAGTTACCCTATCTGCTTACTACTATTTAAGTAAAGCAATAATACTTTTTATATCATCTGTTTTGAAGTATTCTTGAATAGATACATTATTATATCTACATTGTATGAACATACCCTTCATGTCCTTAACACTACTAGTATCAAACATATCTCCTAGAGTAAATCTAGCTGGTAATCTACATTCACTAAACATATCAAGCATACACTTAACATTACTAGTATCAAATTTATCTCCTAGAGTAAATCCATCCGGTAATTTGCAGTGATGGAACATCCAGCCCATTTTAGTAACGTTACTAGTATCAAACTTGTCTCCTAGTGTAAATCCAGCTGGTAAGATACATTCACAGAACATACTGCTCATATTCTCAACATTACTGGTGTTGAATTTGTCCCCTAGAGTAAATCCAGCTGGTAATTCACATTCGCAAAACATACTCAACATACTCTCAACATTACTAGTATCGAATTTATTCCCTAATGTAAATCCCTTTGGTAATTTGCATCTGCTAAACATACCTTCCATATTAATGACGTTACTAGTATCGAATTTACTCCCTAGAGTAAACCGATAGGGTAATTCACATTCACGAAACATATTATTCATGTTAGTAACATTACAAGTATTGAATTTGTCCCCTAGCGTAAATCCAGCTGGTAATTTACAACATGAAAACATACTATCCATATTAGTAACTCTACTAGTATAGAATTTATTCCCTAATTTAAAACCGGCTGGTAATTTACATCCGCAGAACATGCCTTCCATATTAGTAACTTTACTAGTATTGAAATTGTCCCCTAAAGTAAATCTATCTGGTAATTTACATCTGCTGAACGTATACCTAGTATTTTTACACCCTTCAGGTAAATTAACTGATTCACCTTTCCCACAATAATGAAGATGTTCTCCTTTCAATGGATCATCAATAATTTCAAACTCCTCAGGATTGTACAAAAAATTACCAAGTTCTCCCTGATAAGGAACTGAATCAGAGTCACCAAAATCGAGGTGAACTAATTCGTTGTCAAAATCATCAAATAAATTTAAATTTTCCATAATTTTACCTCCAATTACTATTATGTTTAATAATTAAAATAGAGCTTTTCTATAACCACAGTATTTTAATAAATCACGTAATGGTTTCTTTATAAAATTGGTATCTAATGAAAAACCAATTGCTCCAGTCTGGCCAGTAAGCCTATCCTTACCAAAACCAAATTCTAATTGTTTACCACCGGACACGCCGCTAAAGCACTCAGACTCAACGGTGATTTTATGATCTTTCAGATTTATAGAAGACTGTAATTTAATCTCATTACTTCTTTCATGCCATTTACCTTTTGGATCTAACGTAACAATAAATTTATACATTTTTACCTCATCAGACACGCCATTAAGATTGAAAAATCTTCCATCTTGCCATTTCCATATTCCAATGATACTAGCATTCTGAGGATCATAATAATAATAAAATGGCAAATTTTCCTGATTTAATTTAGACACCATATTTAAAACTTCAAAAATTGATAACATAATTTTATTGCTTCTCACTTAAATTAATAAAAATAACGCAAAATGATAACAAGTCTTGCAATTTCTTACAATAAATGCTATCATTTTGCGTATGGGGTAGTTTACACATAATAACTACTCCAAATACAGTCAAGAAAGGAGGGTGATCACATGATCATTACTTTTTTAGAGGCTGTTTTAAGACCTATCCCGGGGATGCTCCGAATTACAGTTATGTAAATGGATACTGATGCAAATCCTTCCCCGAAGTATACAATGCTAGCTATGTATACAATTACAGGAGTAATGTCTCTGAACTGATCTGTCAATGACTACTATTAGCTTCTTTACAATAACTAATAAGAGCTCACTGGTTTTCTCTAATGACAAACTTGTTCATGCACTTGCAACTGTAGGGAGGTCATCTGGAGGTAGGTACACGCCTACCTCTTTTTAGCAGAAAGGAATTCACCCTCCAAATAGTGAAATAGCCTTTTACAACTACTCCACCTGTTCTTAATTCATAAAAGTTTTTTACACTCTTACTTCCTATTTCTTATCTTTTTTCGATACTGCCTTTCAATAAATGGCAATACCCACTCACAACAGAGAAACATAATTGAAACTACAATTAGTATCCAGTATGGATTGTGTTTCATCTCATAATGAAATATTAAAGCTAAAATACTTGCAATGGAAACACCTGCAATACAGACTGTAAACACATGCTTTAACCACTGCACTCGTTTAATTTTTCTGTACAGCTTCTTTTTATTATTCTGCATACATCACCTACTCATCGCCACTGCTAAATATTGCTAAATTTGGATCTTTGTACAACAAACTCACATCGGTTAACTTATTCTCATCAAAAATAAAAGTAACTTCCCACTGATCTGCATAGTAATTCAGCATGTTATTATCTTCATTATCAGGGTCCCCGTATGCATTTTTAATATCTTTCATTGATGCTAACCACGTAATCCCATTTTGCATTACTAGGTTTGGTGTTGTACTTTTACCAGTCCACTTAATTCTGTACCCAACTACTGGGCAAGAACTAAGCATATTAGTTGTTTGATTAGATGTATTTTCTAAAGTTATTTCACTAAAGTTATTTATACCATTAGCATCTACATACTTCTCTGATCCTAACTGAATGGTTCCAAGATTTAAAGGCATAATTCCAGTCTCATAAAGTACATTGTCAGCAACTGGTTTCCACTCAGAAGACTCATTTACAAAATCTTGAAACTTTCCGGGTAGTGTATATTCACATCCACTTACATTAAAATTTAAAGATGCTAATGCTTCTCGGTCTGGCTTACCAGAATATTCCCATTTATAGGTCTTTTTACTACTGCACCCTACTAATGTAGTTAGAATTGCAATTCCGATAAAGAACTTTAAACATTTATTCATTTATGTCTCCTTTATTTTAATAATAGATTTTAAATAGTCCTTTACAGGCTCAAGATACTCAGGGACAATAGAAATACCACCCATCAAAAGAGAACCTTTTGAATCCAGTACATCTTCACAGTAATAACTATATCCAGCAAATCTTACCAAATACCTTGCATTTTTTGCCCGACCAACTTCCTTTATAATCTCTGCTTTCGAATCTATTTCATTGCCACTGGGTAAAACATATTTCATTGGAAAAGAATTAATAGAAATCCTTCGAGACTTTTTCATTGGGCAATAGCCTTTACCACATACATAGTTTTCTTGTAAACATATACCAGAATTTGTATCTAAGTTAGCACAAACTGGATCTATAACCTCTTTATCTATGCTAATAACATGAGAAGAGCGATCTACAGTAGGGTTTTTAACACTACTTTTAGGAACTGATTCCCCAGTTGAGCCTCTTTTTGCTTCCAAAATTTTCTTCTGTTTACGCTCTTCTGCCTTATTTATAGTATCCAGACATGCTTTAAGAACATCTACTACCACACATGCATGTGCAATATCTAGTTGCCTACCATCCTCAAGAATCTGTATAGATTCCTCAACAGCAAGCCTGTTTATTATTCTTTTCTTCATCTGCACTCTCCTCATACATAGATACTTCATTATCTGCAGCTCTTTCTCCATTATCGTAACACCACTGCAAATACTCACGATCCTCTTCATTCCAGTCTTTCAATAAAGCTTCAGCTTCAGCCTTATTATCTGTTCTGTAAATCACTATACCCTGTGAAACTAATACGTATGCCACAAAAAGTACCTCCTTTCATTGAATAAAACTTAATTCTTATGTACTGTATGTGCTTCTAATTCTTTCATCTTTGCACTTAAAAAGCACTTATTTTTAGGGAAAATACACATAGAAACAGACTCTTCATAATTACCGAGATAAGAATTCACATTAACAGCGTTAAGTTCTTTTTTATAAAGACTTTCAAGCTTTTCTGGCAGATAAAAATATATAGAACTTTTACCACGCATTGTACTATCATAACAAGTTTTATAATCATATCCTGCCATAAAAAAGATAGGAAATTTTTCACCAACAAAATCTGTAAATTCTCTAATTTTAAGCCAGGAAATTCTTCCGATTTTATGTAATGTATTTATATAAATAAAATGTGGTGAAAAACCTGCAGCATCTTTTATTATAAGTGGCTTATGATCAAGATCTGAAGGTGAAGCTCCTATGAATAGGGTAACCTTGAGTATAACATTATGAATAATAAGATCTTTTACATAAAGAGTCTCAGAAATAACTGGTTGTTCATCTAACTCCAGCTCTTCCATCACATATTTAATAAAATATGCTGGGACAATAGAAGTACTGATCTCATTTACATAAAGCATAATAGAATTGGAATATTTTTTATTGGACTCCTTTACAATTCCTTTATCAATCATCCAATTCAAATAATCTTGACCAATCTTTCTAACGTACTCATTATCTGGATCTCGTTTCAATCTTTCACAGATCTTAACACCTAATTCTCTGATAAAATCCTCTTTTTTCTTGGATTCATCAATCTCATCATTTTCCTCATTAAACATTTTCATTTCTTTCATAGTTTCTCCTCCAGTTTTTGCACATAACTAATAACATCCCGATTTACGCTACTCATTCTCTCGTCCTGTACCATTTCGTCAACGCTCATCCACTTCCAATGCTTACCTTTGTAATCAAACTCCCGTATATTCTCTAGTTCTGGACAACTAGTAATTTTGCACGATTGAAAGTTATAAGTATAATTCTTATAGATCTGATCACTTTCTGAGAATTTAGTATTTTTGAATATACCTAATGAATTAAACTCTATAGAACAATTATCTAAAGGTAAATCACCGATTATCAGCTTTCCTAGTAACTGCCCCTCTAATCTTTTGTACGAGTAATTAGGAAATAAGTAACACTTCCATCTTTCATCCCAGTATAATAAAAGCCTATTGGAGCTTAACGTATTCTGGATAAGTACTAGTACTGATTTATTCTCTTTCATAACTACCTCCACATAAAAAGAAGCAGAAACTTTTACATTCCTGCTTCCTGCAAGTATTTAATTATATCCTGTATCTCAATATCATTTAAGAAATCATCGACCTGCAAATACACCTTTAAAAGTTGTACTGGAACACTTCCATCAACTTTTACATGATTTGCCCTTGTAATAACATATTTTACTTTTCTTTTTGATAACTTATCATAATGTAATAAAATTTCCTGTAAAGTAGCATAATTTATGAAAAAATATTTAGATGTATCAATCATTTTTTAGTTCTCCTTTCAAAACACTTGATAAATCCTGAACACTTTTAATAAACTCTTCATTCTCTACTGCAGGAGCTACTACATCACAACTAAGTTGATTCTTTTTAACAAATAAACATGTCATGTACCGGCATAAGGTAACAACATTTGCTAATGAATTATCAGATTTGATTTCATATTTGACATAAGTATTACTTGCAAAATCTTCATCAGACATAAAATCTGAAAAAATATGTACACCACAGAACCCTAACTTACTAAGATCCGGTAATAAATTTCTGACATTTTCTTTAATTGCAAGCTGCACTTCTTCATCAATACTGGAATTAATTAAATGATAATTCACAGCATTGAATTTCTCTGAGTATATAGCCACAATTGTCTTATTCACTTCTGGGATAACAATTTTCTCCATAAATAAAACAGCTGTAGGAGGAATTGGATAGTATTCTGTATCTATCTTGTATTCCATTTCATACTTTGTTACCCTATTCTGATTGGATTCATAACAAGATTTAATTTTTTCTACTAGCTCTTCATCTGACTGCTTATAATGATAGCCAAAATCAAAATCCAATCTTAATGGAGTCCAGTCATCAATTAAAATTGTACTAAACTCATTGAACACCCAGGCATCTTTTAATGTTTTCTCACTTACCTTAAATACAGGCTCATCATGGCGAACATAGTAAACACTGACATCATCCTCTGAATATCCTAATTCTTTGAACTTACTTAAAATAGCATTTACAGTTAAAATTACAATTTCAGAAGTTCCCATTTGAATAGGAGTGTTTAAAGAATCATTGATAATATCCTCACGATTGTATTTATTTGCAACAGTTTCTTCATCACCAAAATATCCTTCAAGTACCATGGGCAGACCTATATTACATCGATCGTTCAATCGTTTTACATACTCAACATATTTAGGACAATGATTTAAAAACTCAGTCATACGTTTTACAAAGCGATCTTCTTCAGGAACAGTAGAGTTTCTTGTTCCGTACACAGTTGCTAACGTAAGTCTCTTATAAATCTGTCGTTCTTGTAAAAATTGTTCCTTATCAAAAACAGTCCCCTCTTTTTGAGCTACCATTCTTGCAAGTGCTTCATATTTATCTTCATACTTATTCATAATTTCATCATTCTGCTGAGATCTCATAAATAAGTTATAAGCAATTCTAAAATCTGACTGTGCAAAATCACCCCATGCAAGAAAATACCCATCTTCTACTGAAATACAAGCATTGTAGTCTTTAGGAATACCAATTATATCCTGATCACGATAATTATATCTTAAATTCTTTTGCTGATTAACTGAATAAGGTATTCTCTTTAAAGAAACACCATCCCGGTCTGTACCACATGAAGCATTACACCCCTCTAAAATTCCACGAATTTTACCACATTTAGAAACCAAAGACTTATACTCCATATAATTATCTAGAAACTCTGTAGCATAATTATTTCCGTATAATTTCATTAAAACTTTATTCTTATCCAATGAATAGCCATCCATACCCTTTTTAGAAAAATAGTGCTCTGGACAACGTTCAAAATTCAAGAGATAATTCAAAATAACATCACGAGACAATGCACAGCATCTACCACCTGATTTAAATAACATTGTATCAACTGCCTGCTGACTCCTTGTTGTTGATTCAGCTGTAGCATATTGCCAAATCTTCTGCATTAATTCTTGATCATATACAATATATCCATTTTTTCTAAGATGATTTTCATATAGCTCTATGTCTGGACTATCAGTTTTTTTAAATTTATGCATACTCTTCTCCTCACAGTCTTTTCTTATTAATAAGTTTTTAATAAGCTAAAGATGGTCTAAACTTACAGTAATAACTCACCGCTTAGAGACATTTTTTTAAATTTTACGCATTTATCATCTGATGCACTACTGTTATATAGAACCCCTAGTATCTTACTTTTTTGCTCTGGGTAAAATTCGTTAACTTTTATTTTAGTTAACTCATTTAAAGGTACATCATCAATAATAAACCATCTAATTCCAGATCTAAGATCTGCTATATCTTCCATTGTTGTAGTGAAAATAATAAAACGTATATTCAAATCTGAGCAATCCTGCAGTAGTTTTTTCAAAGCATTTACATTTGCAACTTTACTATCTCTACCTAATCCTATAAGTTTGTTTGCACCTAAAATCCAAACAAAAACTTTTGATAGATCCTGATATGTAACTTTCTGATTGGAACATCCAGACTTATCATAACTTAGCAATAATCCACGAATTTGCTTATATAATAAATCCTCTAATGCTTTTGAGGGTACAGAGTCAATTTTAAACATATCCCTATAAGTAGGATTATTTAGCATAAAACCTCTAGCAACATTGTATCTTTTCCACATCGTAGCAGTATCAATCCTAGCAATAATAACATCATTTACTGTCTTATCCAATTTCAGTCTACGATAAAATTCATCAGGTCTTGTATCTGAATCATCAAAGCCCCCACTAAAGATTCTTGCATCCACATCAAGCATCAATTTACGTCGTGCTATTAAATCTGATACAAGTGAAATAGTATTACATTTAAACTCTTTTGTTTCTTCTGCAAAAATTACATTTGGTAATTCCCTAGCTTTACAAGTGTTTGTATACATTCGATCACCAATTAATAAAATATTAGAAGTATCCTTTGAAAATAATTCAAGATTCTTCTTTAGCATCGTAAAATACCTCTGCAAATGTAAAGTAGATCCTGTAAGAATACATATATTTTCAATATCAGAACCAGTAAAATCTAATTTTACTACCTGCTCCTTATCCTTCATAACAAAAGAAGGTTCACCTAAAAGGAAGCGATTGGAAGTTTGTTTAAACTGCTGTAAGTACTGAGTATACATCTCCTCTGGTAATTGCTTTTGTTCATCATAGAATGAAAATACTCTGGAATAGCCAATCTTTTTACCAGCTTCTACAACACTTAATCCCAGTTTTTGTCTATCCTTATCTGATAAAAATGGAACCACAACCATAATATTATCTTTCTTATCGGCATTAGCTGGATTAAGATTATAGATCATTCTACCTTTTTTACCCATATTAGCAACTGCACCATCGTTTCCTAATATCTTTGTTGATATTTCTGGAGTTAAACATCCCATAGCTGCACGTACCTGTATATTACCCCAGGTATTTGATGGTATATCAGAACTAAGTTCCTGTGATGCTAATAGTAGATGATATCCAGTACTTCTACCAAGTCTAGCAAACTCGTCAAAAATGCTTTCTAGTAATTGTCTTTTTCTTCCTGCATATTTAAATAAGGTTTGAAACTCATCAGCAACAATAATATTCTGTGGAATGCAAAGACCTGTGGCTTTGCGAAAATCTTCAATTTTACTAATACCAAGCTGAGCCATAACACTATTAAAATTTTGCATCTCTTCTTTTAGATCATTTAATACTGAAATCAAATAATCTACGTCACTAGTAGCTGCAACGCTTCGTATATGAGGCATAGGATATTTTAAAGCATATGGTTTGAACTCTACAATTTTAGGATCACATAAAGTAAGTGCAACTTCCCATGGTGCATACTCATTACACAAACCAAAAATAAGTGCATTAAGTGTGACTGATTTACCTTGTCCTGTACTACCGCCTAAAAACATATGAATGTTTGCATCACCTAGCTTTTGATCAGAAATAAGAGAAGAATTACCATCCACATATCCGGAACGTAAGTATGCTCCTGAAGATGCATCACCAAACCAGATATCAGACCACAACCCATTTATTGGTTCTTTTATGGTTAGTGTATATGCTGGATCAAAATCACCTTGTAGTAACAGTTCCATAGGCTTTGGAATTTTCACTTCATAGGGATATTGCCTTTTTGCCTGTGCTTCTATTATTGGAAAAGACTTTGACATAAATTTCTCTTGAGTAAGAGAACCACGAGAAGATTTATAGGCTTGCAAATATAACTGATGATTTAACTTTAAATCTTCATTATTTACTATTATCATCTTCATACCTCCAATAAACAAAAATGGTGAGGTTTTATCCTCACCATTTATTTAAATTTTACGCTGTTTAATTAATTTTGCTAAAAGACTTACATAATACTTCATAGATGCTTCATCTTTAAAGAATAAGTCAATAGCTTTTTCACGATCCTCGTTAAAATAGTATAAGTTTTTAATAGCAAGTACATATACTGCTAATACATTCTTCTTACCTTTGATTCTAGGATCATTTTGTGACAACTCATCAGGCATAAGCATATGATGCCTAAAGACTGGTTTTCCAACAGCATTTGTACCAATAAACTGATTTAAATACCCTCCAACAACCTCAGAGGCATTATCAACTAACAAATAAATATCTCCATCCTCTGGTGTTTCTCTGTATAAAAATCCCTTTTGAGTGCTTGCAGTAGCAACTGATTCAGTAGTAGGTATCTCAGTTACCTTTGTTGCCTCTTCTACTTTTTGTTTGCTGTCAAATACTGACATTTTTTGCATTTCTTTTTCTTCTGTCTCGCTTACTTTCTCTACAGTAACATTTGGATTCTCATGCATAAAATCATCATCTGCTTGATAGCCTACTTCTCTAATTGCATCAGCATAACAATTTAATACATCAGCAAAAGAAGGATTTGACATAGTATCAAACTTTATAGAGGCTGTTGCATAAACAGGAAGAATTACTTTAGCAACATTACAACGAATAGCAGTTGCTGCATTTCTAATTAAAGACTTTGATCGTTTTTCATAGAATTCCTCTTTTGAATGAAACTCGTTTCTTTCTAAATTGCCTTTAATTGGATCTATTCTTGAAATGCTTTGTAAAATATTGAAATGACTTATATGACTACTTGCATCAAATTCAATAGAGAGATCTGTAAGTGCTGAGCTAATTTCCTTATAACTTTTAAGTTTTGGCGTTTCTTCAGCTGCAATAGCTCTATCAATAAGTGTTAATGTGTTAATATCACTCATTCCAATATCTAATGTCTCACTAAACTTACCATCCTTATATTCAATTCCTGCAATATCAATATCACCATTGCCATTCATAAATGCAGCAACAATATCTAAGATAGAATAGTAATTATTCACTTTCAGTTCTTTTGCACCAGAATCTACTGTGTTTTTGAGTACACTTTCTGTAGTTAATCCAATAGGCACTGTAATATGTCTAGCAGTACATCCTAAAGATTGCAACCACTCATAATCATCAAAATCATTTTTAAAATAAAATACTTCAATTGCACGAGAAGAGTATCCATCTACCTTTTCACAAGTATAATTTGAAATAGATCCAATAAATGGTCGAATCTCATTGGTACCTAAATGAAAAGCTAATGCATATCCGTCTAGCACAATTTCAGTTGGTTTTCTTGTTCCCCATCTAGCTAGCTGAATAATGGCATCAACATATGCCCTATAACCAATAGTTAAAGATGCCTCATTCAAATACTTCTTTAATACATTTAAGGCATTGATTCTGGCTGATTTTAACCTTGAACTGTCAATACTAGTTAAACCAGCACTGAAGATCTGCTGTTCCTCTTCTGTAGTTCGAAATTCATAGTTTGAAGTAATATTAACATCTGACTCGTATTCCTCTGCATCCTCCTCTTTATACAAAGGAATATTAATATTATGATACCAATGTCTTGTGTATAACCAACAAGCCAGTTCCTCTAAAAAATTCTGTGACACTGCATCGAGATTTGGATTATCCGGAGAAATATCAATCTCTCCAATTGCATCCTTTTTCATATTGAACTGAATCCACTCAATCAAAGCATCATGAAATAATTTTTCATTGTCATATAATGGATGCCCATTATTAGTAGAAACACCTTCAACATAGGGGTACATAGAGCTTGGGAAACCACTTGTCCCTTTCTTATACTGTGACATATCATTCAATTCATAAGAACCATAAGGCTCACACAAATCTGAATTTTTAGGAAAGTATGAAAAGATAGGAATAGATTCATCTAATAATGAATCACGTAATGGTAATTTTATAAATAATTCATCATCACAAGTAACCTGCTTTTTTGTAACATTATCAGAATCCTTAATTACTGTAAAAGGTGATGAATTCTTTTTAGAAATACGTGCAAAAAACTCTTGGGTAGTTCTATAGAAATCATGATCAAAAACGTTTGCCGGTGGAACTACTTCTCCTGTAAATACAACATCATCATAATGAAGATAATTAACACAAAGTGAAATAATATAAGCAGCTTCTGTTTTATCTATACCATTTTTGATAAGCACTTGCATTACTTTAGATAATGCCTCCGGAGGAATATCGTTACCATCTAGCTGCTCTGACCATTTGACTAACAAACTGTATATCTGAGATACATCCATTGCTTGATTATTACCATTTCCAATAGTGATTATTGGTTTATCCCAATTATTTGGAACTGCAATACTTACCAAAAAAGAACTTCTTATAGCATTAAAAGCTGTATAGCTATTAATAACTTCTTCTGCTGAGATAGTTTTACTCTGATCTACTCCATTACTTAAAATAGCACCAACTACAACATTCGTAGATTTTATTCCCTCACTAGTAGGTAAATCTTTTTTAATAAAATACAACATAATACCTGCGAAAAACGCTCTCCTTTCAATTTTTTATCTTAATTTATTTTATTTTTCTGAAAATAAACCTTAAACATATAAAGAAAAATAGGGACGATTTCTCATCCCTACCTATTATAATTTATTTTAATACTAGACAGGCTCTTACACGCTGCCTAGCGATTTTTCACTTTAAAGTAATTCTTATTAAATTACCACTTCTGAAGAATCAATACCTTCATTCTTGAAAGAAGCATCATGTGTACCAATCTCACCAAGTTCTGCTTTCTTATCAAGATACTCTGCGATCTCATTTACTTCACGCATATCTGTAAAGAATCCCTTGTAGGAATCTACACAAGGATTATAGATATCCTGAACCTTCTTGCAATTTGCAAGTGCCTTATCTACAAGAGCATTTCCACCGTTTTCAGCCTCTTCTTTTAATGCACGTGCAAGTGGTGTGAATGAATCCAGAACTTTCTTATTGAAAGAATCTGAAAGAACACCAAGTGATGCATCCAGTGTGGCTGTATCAAACTTTAATGTTGCCATAAGTTAACCTCCTTTTTAGTTAAGTGCCTGATCTAACTTGTCATAATATTCTTTGAGCTTTGTAAGGCTTTCCATCAGTTCTTCGATAGCTTTAAGCACTTCAACAGTGCCTTCCTTACAATTTGCAAAAGACTTTTTAGCTTTTGCTGATCCTACTTCATTCACTACTTCTTCAGTGTTCTCTAATGCTGTATGAATCTGAGGAATAGTGTCACCAGTAAACTGGTCGAGTACCGCATTAATCTTTGGTACTAATTCATCATTGTATGCCTGTGCCATAGTT
>OLQB01000528.1_pt1 | contig 29476 bp, 20 predicted proteins | sample 1672681 | NCBI WGS metagenome assembly OLQB01 (sample SAMEA3136713, study PRJEB25190) | human gut metagenome | reverse complement strand
TCTTTCCGCCTTCGGCATCATACTGCTCTCTTAATTCTTTGATTTTCAAATAATCTTCATATGCGCAAAGTTCACTATCATATTTATTCCATTTTTCTTTGCAATCCTGCAAAAGTTCACATACGCGGTTCCACTGGCTCATATAGTTTAATGTGTCCGTCAAATTATCCAGCCTCTCTTTAAATTCTGCCCATGTGTCTTCTGTGCACATCTGGGGAATGACTCTGTAAATACCATCAATAATCTGTTCCTTCGTTGCAGATTCCACAAACTCCATAAACTCCTTGTTTTCTTCATTTGCCATTTTTCTTTTCTCCTCTTTATAATTATTATTTGCGCACGGGTAGTCCAAGAATGTAATCAGAAGAAACTTGATAATATCTACACAATTTTATCAATACTCCAACTGGCAATTCCCGTTTTCCACTCTCGTACTGTGAATATGTATTTTGTGCTACATTCAAATATTTTGCAATTTCAGATTGCGTAATATCTCTATCCTCTCGCAACCCTTTAATTCTCTCCAAATAATCCATCTATCCACTCCTTTTTTGTATCTTACCAAGTGGACAAATTTCTTATTGCAAATTATCTCGAATTGAGATAATATATTTGTACAAAGCATCTCGAATTGAGATATGCAATTCACGAATGGAGGAAATTACATGAAGAAAAACACAAAGAAAATTGCAACTGTGACGATGACCGGCGCGGTGCTGCTTGCTGCTCCGATCGCAATGAACGCGACTCCGATGCTGTCGGCGCAGACGGTAAACGCTGCCGTAAAGACGGGCTGGGTGAAAGAATCCGGCAAGTGGTACTTTTACAAGGACGGCGTGAAAGCCACCGGATGGCAGGAATGGGATGGAAAACGCTACTATCTGAATAGTGACGGAACCATGAAAGCAAATGAATGGATGATCGACACCGACGGAAGTATCTACTATTTCCGCAGCTGGGGCGGTGCTTACAAGAGCTGCAATGTTATCATCAACGGAAGAAGCTACACCTTCGGCGCTGACAGCAAAATGCAGGGTTCCCAGTGGATCGTAAAAGGCGGCAACTGGTATCTGACAAAAGACGGAAAGATTGCGACTGGCTGGCAGGAATGGCAGGGAAGTAAATACTATCTGAACAGTGACGGAACCATGAGAAGCAACGAGTGGCGGCTGGATGACAGTGGAAAAATCCGCTATCTGTGCAGTTGGGGCGGGGCATACAAGAATCGTTCTGCAAAGATCAACGGAAGAAGCTATACCTTCAACAGCAATGCAGATGTAACCAATACCCAGTGGATTTCACTGGACGGCACATGGAAACTTGCAAAAGACGGACGGATCGCAACCGGATGGCAGACATGGGATAAGAATCTTTATTATCTGAACAGTGACGGCAGTATGAAAGCCAATGAAGCCTTTACTGACGGTGGAAAGCTCTATTTCTTCCGTAGCTGGGGCGGTGCTTATAAGAACTGCTGGTATACTTCCGGCGGAAAGAAATATTATCTGCATGATAACAGCGCAGCTTACCAGAACGAGTGGCTGAAAGCAGATGGAAAATGGTATTATTTCCAGAGTGACAGCACGATGGCAACCGATACTTGGATTGACAACTATTATGTCGATGCATCTGGTGTCTGGATTCCGAGCAAAGAAAAACCGACGGACAAATGGATCACCAGCAGAAACCGCAAATGGTATCGCCATGCCGACGGCAGCTATACAAAGAATGACTGGGAAGTCATTGATGGAAAATATTACAGATTTGATAAAGATGGCTGGATGGTTACCGGATGGCAGAAAATCGGTAATGTTACGTATTATATGGATAAGACAACCGGAGAGCGATATGGTGAGGGCTGGCATTGGATTGACGGCAACTGCTACTATATGAATGCTAACGGTGAAATGGCTGTTGATACTTGGATTGATGGATATTATGTAGATGCGTCGGGAAAATGGATTAAAGATCCGAAGAACGAAGAACATACCCATAAATGGGTAGAAGAAACGAAGACGATTCATCACGAAGAAGAATCACATTATGAAACTGTGCATCATGACGCAGTAACTCATACTGTAGAGCATCCGGAAGAAAGCCATATCGAAACTGTAAATCATCCAGAGGAAAGTCATATCGAAACGATACATCATAAAGAAGTGGGACATACGGTACATCATGAAGCCGAAAGCCATATTGAAACGATTCATCACGATGAGGTTTCCCATGAGGAACGCCATTATGTGTGCAATGTGTGTGGAGCTGATATGGGAAAGACTCAGGATACTATCGATGCACATATAGATTACCACACAATGCGCGGAGAGTCAATAGGTTATTCAACAAAACTTGTAAAAGTTATTGACCAGGCAGCATGGACTGAAGAGAAGACAATCGTCGATAAAGAAGCTTGGGATGAATGGGTAGTTGACCAGGGAGCATGGGATGAGCAGGTAAAAGTCGTAGACAAAGCAGCATGGTCTGAGCAGGTTAAAGTCGTAGACAAAGAAGCCTGGACAGAAACTGTCGTAGACAAAGAAGCTTATGATGAGAAAATTAAAGTAATTGACAAAGCAGCTTATGACGAAACCATTAAGCAAAAAGTATGCTCTATCTGTGGTAAAATTCAGAAATAAATCTTAAAATAACGAGAAGCACTGATCTCTCTTTTTGATATGAGACCGGTGCTTCTTTTTTGTTTACATAAAAATAAGCCTGCACACTCATATTTCTATCAATGTGCAGACCTACTATTTTTTGAAATACGTATCCTCTTCATCAACTATTAATCAACAAGCAAACTTTGCGTGAATGACTTTGGTAATTTCTTCTACCAAAATCCGTACTCATTTCTTACCAAAAAACCACCGATATTCTGCGATAATTTACGATAATTTGCAATACTCCTCGTTTTGAGGTTCACACGCCGCAAACCCTTGATTTTACAGTGTTTCCGAGGTTTTTGACAAGCACTCTTTTATAAGAGTTACTGTGCCATCTGTTTAGCAACTTCCTCAGCGAAGTTCTCTTCTTTCTTCTCGATTCCTTCACCGGTCTCGAAACGAACGAAGCCTTTTACTGCTACAGTTGCGTTGTTTGCTTTTGCAACCTGTGCTACGTACTGAGCTACGGACTGTTTTCCGTCTTCTGCTTTTACGTATACCTGGTCAAGCAGGCAGATCTCTTTGAGCTCTTTGTTGATACGGCCCTGGATCATTCCCTGGATAACTTTTTCCGGTTTCTGGGACTCTTTCGGGTCGTTCTGGATCTGAGCCATGAGGATTTCTTTCTCATGTGCGATGTAGTCTGCGCTTACTTCGTCGCGGCTTGTGTACTGCGGACGAAGAGCTGCGATCTGCATTGCAACGTTTTTAGCCATCTCTTTGAGGTCGTCGTTTACAACGTCTGTCTCAACGTCAACCAGAACACCGATTTTACCGCCCATATGAGTATAAGAAGCAACGAAACCGTTCTCCTCTTTTACCTGCTGGAAACGACGGATGTTCATGTTCTCGCCGATGGTAGCGATCTGATGAGCCAGCTCTTCGCCAACGGTCTCGTTGGTGTCGAATTTCCAAGGCTCAGCCAGGAATCCTTCTACATCTGCTGCAGTTGTATCCATAGCCTGCTCTGCAACCTGTGCTACATAGCCACGGAATTTCTCGTTCTTTGCAACGAAGTCTGTCTCAGCGTTTACTTCTACAGCGACAGCTTTCTTTCCATCCTCGGATACGTTCAGCATAACGATACCCTCAGCTGCGATTCTGCCAGCTTTTTTCTGAGCAGTAGCAAGTCCTTTTTCTCTCAGGAACTCCATTGCTTTGTCCATATCACCTTCGGTAGCTGTAAGAGCTTTCTTGCAGTCCATCATACCAGCGCCGCTTACTTCTCTTAACTCTTTTACCATTGCTGCTGTAATAGCCATTGTTTTATTCCTCCGTATACGTGATTCAGCAGACTGCATCTTCATGCCGGTCTGCTATTGTGAGATTCACCGAAGGGAACCTGAATTTCAAGTTCCCCCCAGTTCATTACTTCGCGTAAATTATTCAGCGTCTGTCTCTGCTGCTTCTTCGTATGCAGCTTCCTCAGCCTCGCCCTGTTTTGCCTCGATAACTGCGTCTGCCATTTTGGAAACGATCAGTTTTACGGCACGGATAGCGTCGTCATTACCCGGAATTACATAGTCAAGCTCTTCCGGATCGCAGTTGGTATCGCAGATACCGATCAGCGGAATTCCCAGTGTATGAGCTTCCTGTACGCAGATTCTCTCTTTTTTCGGATCTACTACGAAGATAGCGTCCGGCAGTCTCTTCATTTCTTTGATACCGCCAAGGTTTTTCTGCAGTTTTGCAAGCTCTTTCTTTAACTCAATGACTTCTTTTTTCGGAAGAACTTCGAAGGTGCCATCCTGCTCCATGGTCTCGATTGCTTTCAGTCTTGCAATACGGCTCTGGATGGTTTTGAAGTTGGTCAGCATACCGCCGAGCCATCTCTCGTTTACATAGTACATTCCGCAGCGCTCTGCCTCAACAGCGATAGCGTCCTGAGCCTGTTTTTTGGTTCCTACGAAAAGGATTGTGCCGCCGTCTGCTGCGATGTCTGCAACAGCTTTGTATGCGTCATCTACCATTCCTACAGATTTCTGCAGGTCGATGATGTAGATACCATTACGCTCTGTGTAGATGTACGGAGCCATTTTAGGATTCCATCTTCTTGTCTGATGTCCGAAATGAACACCGGCTTCCAGTAACTGTTTCATTGAAATTACGCTCATTGTTTTATCTCCTTATGGTTTTATTCTTCCCCATGTTTTTTCACCTTGGAACCTGTTTTTCAAAAAACAGGCACCATCCTTGGTACCGCATGGGTGCTTATTGTGCAACAGTAAGATTGTATCACAGAGTTTTTTTCATGACAAGCATTTTTTTCGCGGATTCTGCGGTTTTTTTCTGTTATTTTTGTGTTTTCCCCTGTTTATCCTTTAAAAACAGATACCAGAACGTTCCGGCGCAGATTACCGCTTCCAAAAAGACGAACATCCATGCACCTGCCGGCGCTTTTTGGGTCATCCAGGATACGAACTGGCTCCGGTAAAGTCCCCAGATATTTTCTGCCATGTGCGCAAGAACCGGGGCAAGGAGTGTTCCGCACCGCTCATAAATAAGGATCAGAAGCACACTTACCACGGCTGCATAGACAAACTGCGTCACATTGCCGTGATATGCACCGAACAGCAGACATGATGCTGCGATGCCCCAGCCGGTTCCCCAGAAATCTTTTGCCCTGCGGTAAATCATGCCGCGGAAAACAATTTCCTCTGCGGCCGCGCTCAGCACACCGACGGACAGGATCAGAAGCAGCGGGTTCTGTCCTTCATAAATCTTTGATGCCATGTCCTGATAGCCGGAAAAGATTCTGGTAAAGCCGGTCACGTTCATGACAGTGTTCAGGAGATGGCCGAAGGTCATAACCAGCAGAATACAGGCGGCTGCCTCTGCCGCACTCCACCGTTTTTCCGGTTTCGGGAACATGCCTTCATCTTTTTTGTACTGTTTCCAGAGAACCGGGATCGCCGCCAGACTGCCGATTGCTGATGCAAGAACGGATGTCGCGTGCATACGCTCTTCCAGATAACCGCCGGTCGTAAACGTCATCAGGATCAGCGCCAGAAGTACGGTTGCTCCGATCAGAAACAGTTCGTACGTCAGAAGCGGTTTTAAAAGACGCCATAGCTTCCGCTGGATAGGAATTACGATTTCCTCCGTTTTTGGCTCTGTTTTCGCTGTCCTTTTTTCTTTTATATTCTCTGCTTTTTTCTCTTTCGGCGCAAAGATTCCTGTTCCACTTTCTCCTCTTGTCAGCCACGGGATACGCTCCGGCTTCATTTTTTTGATGCGGTCGCGTCTTTTCTTCTCTTCTTTCGGATCCTCCGCCAGCAGTTTCAGTTCTTCCGGTGTATCACATACCTTTGCGGCACCTGCTGCCTCGAGTTCTTCTCTTCCGCCGTACCCATACGATACGCCGACACAGAGCAGTCCGTTTTCTCTTGCCCCGATTACGTCATAGCTTCTGTCACCAACCATCACCACGTCGGAACGGCTGTCTTCTGCTCCGAGTCGGCGCAGCGTCTCTGCGATGACTTCTCCTTTGTCGGTTCTGGTTTCGTTCATTTCTGAACCGGTTACTACGGTAAAATACTTTCTGATTTCGAAATGCTCCAGGATCTGCTCCACGTATTTTTCCGGTTTGGACGATGCTACCGCCAGAATTTTTCCCTGCTCTTTCAGATACGCCAGAACCTCCGGGATTCCCCCGTATACTTCATTTTCAAAAATGCCCTCTGCCTCGTACCGCTCCCGGTATTTTGTGATGGCCTGCTGTGCTTCTTCGCAGCCAAGGCCTGCAAAATTCATAAAAGATTCCAGAAGCGGCGGCCCCACGTAACAGTTCAGTTTTTCCAGATCCGGCTCTTCGATGCCAAAGGATGCCAGCGCATACTGTACGCATCTTGTAATTCCAGGACCGGAATCAGTCAGGGTTCCGTCCAGATCAAATAATATCATATCTGACATACTCTTATTTCCTCTTTTACTTTTTTATCGTATGACATGTCTTTTATTCTAGCATATCGAAATTAGAAATACAAACAAAACCGGATCAGGCTATTTTCTGCAGAGTGCACGCAGATAGCGGGTGGTCTGATTCTGAATTTCGGCAATGGCACGAATCAGGTTCCAGAGGCGCCTCAGGGACTGCCAGAGGCGGGTTCCTTTTGGTTTCTGGCTGGTTCTTTGGCTGACAAGTGTGGAAGTTTTTGGTTTCACGTTGACTTCCCACGGTTTCATGGTTCGAACAATGCCGTCTGCACCACGCACTTTTACAGTGATGCGGTTGTAGCCTTCGGAAAGGCTCTCGGCTTTCAGACAGATTTTGTTTTCTTTCCATTCATATTCGGCTTCGGAGCCATTTACCATGCAGGAAAGAATTTCAGCCGTGTCGGCGGCTCCCTCGAGCAGAATTTCCGGGGTATAACCGGGATCTATTTCGACGCTGGTGTCGGCCGGGCGGATAATCAGGGGGATCGGCGCTTCGAAATCTTCGTCTGCTATCTGTGATAATATGAAATCGGCGATGATCTGCGGCGGTATTTGAGATGGCTCCTCCCCGGCACTCTCAGATAGAGTTTCGGCAGGCGGAGGACTGCTTTCTTCTGTTTGTAGCGGAATATCATCTGGACCTTGGGTCACCTCCTCGGGCGTGGCTGCAGCAACGGGCAGCTGTTCGTCTGTTTTGAGTTCTTCTTTCTCAGGAGACGATTGCCCGGGCTCCGTTTGTTCCTGCTTTTCTGTGTTTGACTTTCCGGCATCTGGCATTACGGCAGGCTCCTCTTTTTCTGGTGCTTTTGTTTCCGAGGTTTGATTTTCTGACTCTTTTTCGGTTGACGGAGATTCCTGCTTCGTTTCTTCCATATCAGGCTTTTCAGGTTCCGGATCTTCTGGCATCAAATTTTCCGTTCCGGATTTTTCTGAACCTGTATCTTTATAATCTGGTTTTTCTGTGTCCATTTCTCCAAAATCCGTTCTCTCCGAATCTGACTCTTCTGTCTCTGATTCTTTTGTATCTGTTTCTTCACATCCTTCCTCTGATTCCGATTCCCCGGAACCCATATCTCCTGCCTCCGGCAATTCTTCTGGCTTCCCCGATTCTGAATCTTCCGAAATTTCTTCCTCCTCTTCTTCCCACCTTTCCGCTGGTTCTTTCTCCGGATCCGGAATTACCGTCGGGGGAAGCATTTTTTCTTCTTCTGTCTCTTTCTTTCCGGTCTCTGCCGGATCTGTTTTCTCTTCCGGCGGCTCTGGTTCCTGCTCTGGTTTCTCTTCTATAGGCGGTTCTTCTTCTGACTTTTCGTCCGGCAGCAGTTCCTCCGGTCCGGCTTTCCCGTCCGCATCTGTCACATCACTGTTCTCGATGATTTCAGCTTCTAATTCCACGCTTTCCACCGCACTTGCGGCCTCGCCTGTCGTCTGCTGTGTCTCCGCATGGACTTCGATTCCCTGGACGGCCAGGAATCCTGTCATCATTGCGCATATGGTCTTTTTTCTCATCCTGCTTCCTCCCATCTTTTTCTGATCTGCTGATAAAAAATGTCCTCCTCCATTCCCGGAATTTCTGCTGCCTCGTTGAGGTACTGTTCTGTTTTTTCCTGCATGTCGAACTGAAGTGCCAGCTCTGCGGCCCTGAGCAGATTTTTCCGCCGGTTTCCATCCTGTCTGCTGCACAGAAGCCGTTCGTAATAGAGAAAGCTCTCCTGGCACCAGTCCTGTTCTCTTTCCCCATCCCCAGATTTTCCGCCAAGATAGCACGCATCCGCCAGTCTCTGCCAGATAACCGCCTCCCACTGCCCCTCCATATTCTCGCCTGCGGCCTTTTCCAGCACTTCGATTCCTTTCCGCATGGCGTCTGTGTCATTTTCACGCGCCAGTTCTTCGGAAAAACTGAAATACATTCCTGCAACAGCAAGATATCTGCGGCAGCGTTTTTCCTTTTCCGGCTCCTGCTGCGTGTCATCATAAAATTCAGCCAGCAATGGCTCCATCTGCATTTTTTCCCTTGCCGCATCATCCGCCAGACAGTATTCCACAAGTTCCTGCTCCACACGCCCCGCCTGACTGAGATGATCTGCCTTTAAGAACGCTTCCCGCGCTTTCTGGTAGTTCGGCAGACTGCCTTCTTCCACCGGATTTCCGCAGAACCAGAGATCTCCCTGCTCCTCCCATTCGTCTGCCGCCGGAAACTGCCCCCATGGCATCCTGCTGGCAACCGCAGCCGCTCCTCCTGTCAGAAAAGCAAAAACTGCAAAGATCCGCAGAGTCTTCCTGCCTTTTTGCTTTCTTTCCAGCCGCCGCAGTGCCTTTTTGACTTCTCCGGCAGACGCATACCGCTCCTCCGGCTTTTTCTGCATACACTTTTCCATCACCCGCCAGAGTCCTCTTTTCTGCCGCTTTTTCGCATGCTTCGCCATTGCCGCAAGCAGTGCGCCTAGTGCATAAAGATCGGAACGGGCGTCACACTTCCCGTCATACTGCTCCGGCGCTGCATAACCGCGGGTTCCATAACGGACTTCCACACCCGTTTCTTCTGTTCCGGCTGCACCGAAATCCACAAGGTATATTTCACCACGCTCTGTTATCATCACGTTGTCCGGCTTCAGATCCCGGTAGAAAACCGGCGGGTTCTGTGCATGGAGATAACAGAGAATCCCGCTCAGGGCAATTCCCGTTTTCAGAATTTCCCGGCTGGAAAACCGTTCTCCCTTACGCATACGCTGTCCGATAGATTTTCCGTTTACAGCTTCCATCACCAGAAAGCTTTTTGTTCCACTTTCCAGAAGTTCCACCGCACAGGGAATCCCGGGATATGAAAACTTCTGTAAAAGAAACGCTTCCCGGCGCAGTTTTTCCCTGTCACATATACTTACCTTGACTGCATACCGCTTTCCGGATCCAGTTTTCTCTGCAAGATAAACGACAGACGTTGCCCCTCTTCCGAGCACTGACAGCAGGCGATACTTCCCTCCCGGAAGTTCTACTTTTCCAATGATCCCGCCTCCTCTTTTTACGTCAAAGTGTTTGTCAGTCCGATATTCTGTTTTTGTACATGGATATAAATTGAGCCGAATGGCTCTTCGATAGAGTAATATAGAATCGATTTTTCAGGACGAATGTCCAAGCGGATGAAAAATCGTGATGTAAGTATAACACAACAGCCGCCGTTTCCGCAAGAACTACAGAAGCCGACGGCTGCCAAAAAAATCGCCTGTTTTTTATCTATTTTTTCCCTCTTGACGAATCTTACATCCGTTCCGGTGCCGAGAATCCCAGCAGGTCGATGCAGGTCTCAAGTACCTCGCGGACAAGATCCAGCAGTGCCAGGTAAGATGCTTTTCTTGCCTCATCCTGCTCACTTAAGATCTTGGTCTCGTGGTAGAAGTGATTGAACTCGTTTGCAAGCTCGTAGATATAAGCACAGATCTTATGCGGTGCTTTCTCCTCGAATGCGTTCTCCACAACGCCGTTGAAACGGGATACGGAAAGCATCAGAGCTTTCTCGCTGTCGCTCTTCGGTGCCAGAAGTGCGCCTTTCTTCAGTTCATTTCCCTCTTCTTTATATTTTCCGAGGATGGATTTTGTACGAACGATCGTGTACAGGATGTACGGACCGGTGTTTCCCTCGAAGGAAGTAAATCTCTCAACATCGAATACATAATCTTTCGATGCCTGGTTGGACAGGTCACCGTATTTAATAGCAGACAGTCCGACAATCTGTGCCGTTCCTCTTGCATCCGTATCTTTTACGCTGCGGTTCTCCACGATCTTCTGATACATCTCATCGTTGATCTCGCCGATCAGACGCTCCAGACGCATAACGCCGCCCTCACGGGTCTTGAACGGTTTTCCGTCTTTTCCGTTCATGGTACCAAAGCCGATAAAGGAAAGAACGGTATCATCATTCACCAGTTTTGCTTTTCTTGCACAGCGGAAACACTGTACGAAGTGAAGCTCCTGACGTTTGTCTGCCAGATAGCAGATCTCGTCCGGCTTGTACAGTTTCATACGCTGGATGATGGTTGCCAGGTCTGTCGTATCATACAGAGCTGCTCCATCGGATTTTAAGATCATGCACGGCGGGATCTCTTTTGTGTCTGTCTCTTCTTTGACATCAACAACGAGTGCGCCCTGGTCATAATGTGCATAACCATTGTCTTTCAGGTAATCTACCATGTCCGGAATGTACTCCTGTGCATCGGACTCACCCATCCACAGATCGAAATGAACGTCGAGATTTCCATAGTTCTTTTTCAGATCGGCAACAGAAACGTTCATAATGTGTTTCCAGATCGCACGATATCCTCTTCTGCCCTGCTGCAGCTCTCTCGTTGCCTCGAGTGCACGTTTCTTATAGTCCTCGTCCTCTTTCGATTTGCCGCTTGCGCAAGGATAAATCTCCTCGAGCTCGCTGATCGTAAACGGTGCTTCCTCCGGGTACTCTCCCGTAAAGGACTCATCAAAATAAACAAGCTCCGGATGGCGCTCCTGCAGCTCGGTGATGATCAGTCCCATCTGCAGACCCCAGTCTCCAAGATGAACGTCACCGATCATGTTGTGGCCCATGAAGCGTCCCATACGCTTGATGCTCTCGCCGATGATCGCGGAACGGAGATGGCCAACGTGAAGCGGTTTTGCCACGTTTGCTCCACCGTAATCTACGATAATGGTTTTCGGATTTTTTGCTTTCTCTACAGAAAGATCTTCATCGTTCTGCATTTTGGAAAGATAATCTGCCAGAAATTCCGGGTTGATTTTCAGGTTGATGAATCCCGGTTTTACGGCTTCAATTTCACCGATCACGCTGTGATCGGTCACTTTTTCTACAACTGCTTCAGCCAGCTGGATCGGTGCTTTGTGGTATGCTTTTGCAGCTGCCATTGCGCCGTTGCACTGGTATTCGCACAGATCCGGGCGGTTGGAAACGGAAACCCTTGCATAGGACGGGTCCATCTCCGCAGCGGTAAAGGCTTTTACCAGCTCTTCCTGGATAAGATCGATCAGTTTTTTCATAATGTTTCCCTCATTTTCTTCTTTACTGCAGAATCATCTGTTCTGCGTTTTGTTTCCGCGCGCTGCGCCGGGCTTCTTCCTCTTCTTTGATGCCGCTTTTCTGATAACAGTACTGGATGATATCTCTTCTTCGGATGATGCCGATGAAGATTCCCTCGTCATCCACAACTGGAACGAAATTCTGCCGCATGGACATCTCGATCAGGTCCTCGATGTTGCTGTTGATGTTGACGGACTCATAATTCCACCGTTTCGGAACCTGCCAGAGCGGGATATCCTCTGCTTCATGGTAATTCAGCAGATACCGTTCTTTTATGATGCGGAGCAGATCTCCTTCCGTCAGTGTTCCCACGTAGCAGCCCTTTTTGTTCAGTACCGGAACCGCCGTGTATTTATGATATTCGATCTTCTCGATGGCCTGCCGAAGTGAGCAGTCGTCATACAGATAAGCCGTTTCACTTTTCGGTGTGATAAAAAACAAAATATTCATTCGCGTATACTCCTTTTCGTTGGTCATACTCTTGTTTGATTATACCATAAACGAATGTGAAATGTCTTTGAATCTTTCTTATATTTTCATAAACATACCGAATCCGAAACTCGAATGCCTCTTTGCTGCGCCGCAAATTGCGCTTATTTTCCAGTATAACCGACTTTCCGCAAAAAGTAAAGATCTTAAGTTTCATCCGCACACGCCGCACAAAAAATCCGCACGGATCCAGCACCTACGCTGTACCCGCACGGATTTTTCAACTCTTTTTTGTTCTATTCTCTTCGCAGCGCATCGATCGGATTCAGGTTCGCTGCTTTTACCGACGGCAGCAGTCCGAATACGATACCGATCACCATGGAGAAGACCACGGAGAAAATGATCGCCGGAATACTGATCGCCACAGGCGTCTGCGATACCCTCGAAATCACCTGTGCCATGATAATGCCGCCCAGCACGCCGAGCAGTCCGCCGATGCTGGTGAGCACCGCCGCCTCGGTCAGGAACTGGAACAGAATTCTGCGTTTTCTTGCTCCGATCGCCTTTTTCAGGCCGATCTCGCTTGTACGTTCCGTTACAGATACCAGCATAATATTCATAACACCGATACCGCCGACCAGAAGCGAAATGCTCGCGATCCAGATCAGCTGCTGGTTCGTGCTCTGGCCTAACTCCTGCAGACTCTTTGCTTTCTCCAGCAGATCCTCTGCCTGATAGGAAAGAGAATCAGTTGTATTGGTCACGGATTCGTTCATGATATCCGCTGTTGTCTTTCCCACCGTGCTCATATCCTCAGTCGTTTTTGCCATCACAACGGCATTTTCCGGTTCATCATACTGGAATACGATCGGCCAGCAGACATCCGGCATCAGCACCAGCGGATAAGATTCCTGATTGTACGTATAGTAGTCATCTCTGGAATTGATGACCGGCTGGAACGAATCGGCTTTTTTGATCACGCCGATCACCGTGAACGGCTCTCCCATGATCTCGATCGTTTTGCCGACCGGCGACTCATCCGGGAAGAGTGTCAGCACTGCGGTATCGTCGAGGAGGACAGCTTTGTGGGTCTTCGAGAAATCGCTCTCCACAAAGCCGCGTCCCTGATAAATCTGATATCCGCACGTCGACAGATAATTTTCATCCACGCCAAGCGCCTTCGCACTGTCCAGTGTTGTGTTTCCTTTTGCGATGCCGCTCACATACGTTCTTTCGGTGTAAAACGATGCATTTTCCACCTGATCCTGCTCGCGGATCCGCTTTTTCTGATCATCGGACAGTTTCGACACGCCGCTTGGCAGTCCGTTGTCCATCCAGTAATCACCGTCGCCCTGCTTTAAGCTGACGGTCACGTTGTTGTTTCCGGCTCCGATCAGGTTCTGTTTGATCTGCTCATTCGTTCCCTTGATCGTGGAGACAATTGAGATGATCGACGCAATTCCGATGATAATACCCAGCATCGTCAGGAAGGAACGCATTTTGTGTGACCAGATTCCCTGAAAGGAAAGTCTTACATTTTCTAACATAATGCGCCTCCTTAACTGTTGTAATAATCCGATGAACTGGATTCCTTCGTGTCTGCGCCTTCCACCACGGTTTTGCCGTACGGAAATGCAATGTAATCCTCTTCGGAAAGACCGCTCTTCACTTCGTAATAACTGCCCCACAGAAGTTTTCCGGTTACCACATTCTGTTTCTTTAATTTATCATTTTCATCCCGGATATAAACGAATTTCTGTCCGTTTTCCTCGCGGATGAATTCTTTGCTGACGTACAGGCCGTTGCCGTTTTCTACATCGTTTCCGACAGTGATTGCAATCTCGATCCAGTCACCGTTTTCAAAACCTTCTCCGCCTTCCGGGATAACGGCTGTGAACGGATAGAAGGAGGCTGGTGTCTCGCTGTACGACATGTAGCTTGTTGTCGGGTACGGAGAAATCTCGGTTACGGTTGCCGCTGCAAAAGCACCCGAAGACCAAGAAGTCACGTTGAGTTCATCGCCGACTTTTACCTGATCGAGATACGTCTCGCTTAAGTAGCCGCGCACGTACAGACCTTCGTTTCCACTGACCTGGATAAAGGCGCTTCCGTCGTTGGACGGGTTTTCTGCATTTCCAACCTTCTTTACCACACCGCTGATCGTCGCTTTTACGGTCTGGGAATCCAGGGATTTCTGCGTATTTTTGACTTTGAGTTCCTCTTCCTTCTGATCCAGCTTCAGATTACGGATCTGGCTTTCTTTTTCGCTGATGGCTTTTTTCAACTCATCTTTTGTGTAGGTCATCTGGGTATCATCACCGGAAGAAGTATTGTTATTTGCGCTGCTTCCTGTGGATGATGTAAAGAGGGACTGTACCGATGCTTTTTCACCGTAGAATACGGTTTTTGCTGTCGTCTGCACTGCTTCCGGCACATCTTCGCTCTGCGGTTCCGCTTCCGGTTCTGCCGGGGCTTCGGTCGGCGTCGGCGTTTCCGTCGGAACTGGGGTCTCGCTCGGCACCGGAATTTCTGTTGGAACCGGCTCTGTGGTCGGAATCGGTGTTGTACTTGGTTCCGGGCTGACGGTCGGCTCTGGAGTTACACTCGGTCCCGGCGTAACGCTCGGGGTCGGAGTTACACTTGGTGTCGGGGTAATCGTTCCTTCTTTTACCGCCACATTTGCAGTGCTGACTGCCATGGAAGTACCCTTGTCATTTTTCGCTGTCACTTCTACTGTATAGATTCCGGCATCCTCTTTTGTGATGTTTTCTTTTGTGTAAGTATCCTTAAAATCTCCGTCGATTGTCTTTCCGTTGTGTTTCCAGACGTATGTGTAAGTGACATCCGTTTCGGTGTTTTCCGTGGAATCGTCTGCCTCACCGCTTCCATTTCCGGCTTCACCCGGCTGTGTCACATCGTCCTCGGACGGACTCTCGGTTCTATCATCCGTTTTATCGTCGGCTTTCTCATCCGGCTTCTCTTCGGTATCTTTCTTCTCATTGATTCCGATTTTCAGCTTCAGCTCGCCGCCCTCTGCCACCTCTGTGTTGGCAAGCGGCGTGGTGATTTTTATTTCCGGTGCATCCGCCGATTCGGATTCTTTCAGACTCAGGACTGCTTCATACGAAGTCTCGTATGCTTTCGCAATCTTCGTTCCATCCTGCTCCCACACGGTTTCCAGCGCCTCTGCGGCTTTGTTTTCCTCATGAATCTCCAGGCGAAACCAGTATCCTTCGCTGTCCTCTTCTTTTTTCGTTCCCTTTTCATCCGCGTATCCTGCCATCTGATTCAGGAATCCGCCTGTCAGGACTGTTCCCGGTGCGCAGAGATAGGTGTATGGGTCTTCCTGCGTTCCTTCTCCTTTGTATGGTTTGGAACCAAATACAAGCTTATTCGTACTGCTGTACAGAACAGCATCCTCGTACGTCGGCTCCGGTTCTGGGGTCGGAATCGGTTCGTCCGGGAAATCCGGATCGATGGGTTCATCTGGAAAATCCGGGAAATCCGGCTCCACCGGATTCAGCGGCGTATCCGATACCGGTTTTGTCTTTTTCAGCTTTTCCAGTTCTTTTTCACTCTGCTGGATTTTCAGCTTTGTCTGTGCAAGCTGTAACTGCTGCGTTTCCAAATCCAGCTCGATCATGCTGGTATCGTATGTCATCAGCGTGTCTCCGGCATTTACCACATCGCCCTCTTTGACGAGAACCTGGGAAATGGTCTGGCTGTCGGAAAGATAGATGTTCTGGGAAGCCGTCGAGGTGATCTGGCCTTCCATGTTCATGCTGTCTCCCCAGTATCCACTCGTAAAGTCACTGACCGGATACACTTTTACGGTTGTCTTCTGCGCCTGGCGAATCCCATAATAGCCGCCGACACTTACGCCACCCACGGCAACCGCTGTCACGACTGCAATCGCTGCTTTCTTTGCGGCTTTTCCTTTTTTCATGCTTCGGCCACCTCCTTCGATTTCATCATTCCGTCGCGGATCTCCACGGTGCGCTGTGCCATCGATGCGATCTCCGCGTCATGCGTAATCATCAAGATGCTGACGCCCTCGTCGTTCAGGCTCTGGAACAGCTCCATGACCTGCTCGCCGGAATGGGAGTCGAGCGCTCCGGTCGGCTCATCAGCCAGCAGAATTTTCGGATGGTTGACAATCGCTCTTGCAATCGCCACACGCTGTTTCTGTCCGCCGGAGAGCTGGGTCGGTTTGAAACTCATACGGTCGCCGAGCCCCACCCGCTCGAGGGCAATCGCTGCCCGCTCTCTTCTCTCTTTTTTCGGCACGCCCGCGTACGTCAACGGCAGGCATACATTTTCCATTGCGCTCTGTCTTGCAAGGAGTTGGAAGTTCTGGAAGACAAAGCCGATTTTCTGCAGGCGGATGTCCGACATCTGATTGTCACTGCATTTGCTGATGTCCTGTCCGTCGAGGATCAACCGTCCGCTCGTCGCCTGGTCGAGGCAGCCGACAATATTCATCAGTGTTGTTTTTCCGGAACCGGAAGGACCCATGATCGCAACGTACTCGCCTTCTTCCATGGAGAAGTTGATGTTTTTCAGAACCGGAACCGGGATTTTGCCCTGCATATATTCTTTACAGATATTCTCTAATTCCAGAATCACGGCTGCACCTCCCCGTCATCTGCTGATCCGGCTTCCTGTGTGTCTGCCGGTTCTGCCTCACCATTGTCGGTGCCGCCGATCACGTTCGTTGTATCTTCCTCACCGCTGTACTCTGCGCCGTCCATGGTATTGTCGACCATGCCGTTTTCATCCTGCGTCATACCGTCGTCGACCATTCCATCGTCGTTGTCAAGCATACCGTCATCCTCGCCGCCGGCCGGATTGCTCTGTCCCAGCGAACCATCGGTACTAACAACGGTCTTCATGCCCTCTTCCAGTCCATCCTCCGGGAAGGTGATGGCATCCTCCTCTTTGAGACCATCAGTGATCTGATATTCCATCATATTTTCATCGTATGTTCCCAGCGTTACGCTTCGTTTTTCCAGTTTGCCGTTTCCATCATCGGCCCAGACGTAAGGGTTGCTGTCGACATCGTTGATAAAGTAATCGGACAGCCAGATTCCTGTTTTGACTTCCTGCTGGCCGATATCCGGCTCTACGTAAACGTGCTGGCCGAGCATCAGGCCGTTCGTTCCGTCGAGCTGCACATAAAACGGATAGTTGCTTGACTGCGTCATACCGTCTCCTGAACTGCTGTAAACGTTATTGCTTCCTGTCCGTGCATTTTCCCGATCAATCTTTGTCACAGTTCCAGTCCAGGTCTGATTCTCATCTACACGAGAATGCACGATCACCTGGCTTCCTTCCGTAATCGAACCGTCGCTCATATTCTGTTCATTGATCTGGCCTTTTACACGGAAATCTCCCGTTGCAAGAACGGTCAGGAAGGAATTGTCGGAGTTGTCACCGGAGTAAGCGCCGGCGCTGCTGTCATCGTTGTTGATTGATTTTACAACACCGGCGATTTCGCTGATCACGGTCGCATTGGTGATGTTATTGTTTAATTTATCAATCTCCGCCTGTTTTGATTTTCCTTCATATTCTTTTTTCTTTAAATCCAGCTCCGCTTCCTGAATTTCCAGTGTGATGCTTGCCTGCTGGTCTTTTGATGCCTGCTTTTTGTCTTTGTAAAGCTGGTTGATATTGGTATTCATACTTGAAAGTTCATTGTTTATGCGTTCCAGATCCAGCTGCGCCTGCTCGAGGTCACTCTGGAATTTCTCGGTATCGTAGGAGAACAGCGGTGTTCCGACCTGAACCTCCTGACCGACTTCCACATAAACTTCCTTTACCTTTTTCTCGCTGTTTTTCTCTACCTTCCAGGTATTTTCCGACTCCACAACACCGGCATAGCGGTTTTCCATTCCATTTCCGGTTCCCAGATTGGTCAGGGCTTTTACAGTATTGACATAGACGACGTTATCGTCCTCTTTTGTACTGTTTCCAAGGAAATGCCATGTCACTCCCCCTCCGGCTGCCGCCAGCACTGCGACTGCACACACAATCGCGATTACTTTTTTCTTCATACGCTTCCTCCCACTTTTCTATTTTACAAATTAATTTTCTGCTTTCCCAAGTTAGTTCTATCGTATCACATTTTGTTTTTTGTTTTCTTACTTTTTCCTTACTCTTTTTTTAGCAAATACTGGCTTTTTCTGAAAATAGATTTTTGTTTTTGTCATTAAAAACCTGCCTCCGTGTTTATGACGGAAAGCAGGTTTTCTTTCGAATCTGTTAGATTTTATTTTTTATGCTACAAGTTTCATCTCCCGCAGAATGCGGTATACGAGATAACAGATCAGCGCTGCACAGACCAGTTTGAACAGAAGCGGAACGACGGCGAACACGATTTTAAATCCAAGCCAGATCACGCCAATCGGGAGAAGAATAGTGGCGCATGCGCCGAGGACTTTTCCTCCAAATTTCAGCAGCAGTCCGACGATCCCAAATAAAATTCCAATTCCGCAGAGCAGACCAAAACAGGTTGCCAGCATGACTAATGTAACTAACATAGTGATTCCTCCTTGTCTTTTTCTCTATGTGTTCCACTTGCTGTGGATGTTTCCGTATCTTTCTTACAAACCATATTGTAGCACTTTTTTCCAGCAAAACAACGGGGAAGACGTGGAAGAATTTCTTAAGTTTTTCTTTACACCGATCGAGTGAAACCTAAAAAAGGACAGACAACGCTGCACTTCTGCAAAATTGTCTGTCCTGTAAATTACAAAATTTTCTTTACTCTTCTGTTGTCTCTTCCTCAGCCTGCGGCTCAACCTCAAGACCAAGCTCTTCCAGCTGTACTGCGTCAACCGGTGACGGAGCCTCGGTCATCAGACAGGAAGCATCTTTTACCTTCGGGAATGCGATGACGTCGCGGATGCTGTCCTCTTTTGCCATCAGCATAACAAGACGGTCCAGTCCGTAAGCCAGTCCGGCGTGAGGCGGAACTCCGTATTTGAAAGCATCCAGAAGGAAACCAAATCGCTCATGTGCCTGTTCCTTTGTGAAACCAAGCATCTCAAACATCTTCTCCTGCACATCGTTCTGGTGAATACGAACGCTTCCTCCTCCGATCTCAGTGCCGTTCAGGACGATATCGTAAGCTTTTGCACGAACTGCGCCCGGATCGGTATCCAGAAGCGGCAGATCCTCGTCCATCGGCATAGTGAACGGGTGATGCATTGCAGTAAAACGGTTCTCCTCATCGGACCACTCCAGAAGCGGGAACTCGGTAATCCATACGAAACGGTACTCGTTCTTGTCGAGCAGTCCCATCTGCTCTGCCAGTTCCAGACGAAGTGCGCCAAGAACGTTCCAAACAATCTTGTTGCGGTCTGCTGCGAAGAGAAGAAGGTCTCCAGCCTGTCCGTCCATGGCTTTGATGAGGGCTTCCATCTGCTCCTCTGTCATAAATTTGGAGAAGGAAGATTTCCAGCTTCCATCCTCATGGATTGCAATGTATGCAAGACCTTTTGCACCGTAACCTTTCGCAAATTCAACGAGCTTGTCGATTTTCTTTCTCGGCATTGCGCCCTGTCCCTTTGCGTTAATACCGCGGACAGAACCGCCGTTTTCAAGTGCGCCCTTAAATACAACAAACTCGGTATCTTTTACGGTCTCGGAAACATCAACCAGCTCCATACCGAAACGCAGGTCCGGTTTGTCGGAACCGAAACGGTTCATAGCCTCTTTCCAGGTCATTCTCTGGATCGGGAGCTGTACCTCAACGCCGAGCACCTCTTTGAACAGGTGTGCCAGCAGTCTCTCATTGACATCGATAACATCATCTACATCAACGAAAGCAAGCTCCATATCGATCTGGGTGAACTCCGGCTGACGGTCGGCACGCAGGTCCTCGTCACGGAAACATTTTACGATCTGGATATAACGGTCATAGCCGGAGCACATCAGAAGCTGTTTGAACAGCTGCGGAGACTGCGGCAGTGCGTAGAAGCTGCCTGGATGAACACGGCTCGGTACCAGGTAATCTCTGGCGCCTTCCGGTGTGGATTTCGTCAGCATCGGGGTTTCGATCTCAAGGAAGCCTTCTTTGGACATGAACTCACGGGTGAGCATTGCCACTTTGCTTCTCATGATCAGGTTTCTCTGGATGTCCGGGCGGCGCAGATCCAGGTAACGGTATTTCAGACGGAGCTCTTCTCTCGTCTTGGAATCCTCCTCGATCGGGAACGGCGGGGTTTCTGCCTCGGAAAGAATGCGTAAGGACTCAGCCTTTACTTCGAGCTCTCCTGTTGCCAGATTTTCATTGACAGCACCGGAGCGGGCCATAACTTCACCTTCTACGGCAATGACGAACTCGCTGCGCAGTTTTGCTGCTTTCTCAAAACCTTCCTCACTGATCGGGCCGTTCTCAAAGATAATCTGCATAATGCCGCTTCTGTCACGCAGATCGACGAAAATAATTCCGCCTTTATTACGGCTCTTCTGTACCCAGCCCATCAGGGTTACTTTTTTTCCGATATCTGCTTTTGTGACTTCCGCACAGCGGCAGGTTCTCTTCAGGCCTTTCATGGATTCAGCCATTTTCTTGTTCCTCCTATTTGGAACTGCGGACACAAAGAATCTGCATCCGCAGCACATCGTTTTTTCATGCGATTACTATTATTGGATATTCCTTACATTTTGTCAACAAAAAATTCTTCGATCTCAGTGTAGCCCTCGCTGGCAAGCTGCTCTTTCTGGAATTTCTTGTTCTTCTTCATCACGGCGATGTTGATGGCCGTGCCTTCACTTCTCTCTTTTGTCGCCTGCTGAATGATCTTCTGCATTCCCTCTGCCGGCATGTTTTTCTCGATCAGGTACGCTTTTTTCTTCTGTGCGCCCGGGATCTGGTAATCTCTCTCAAGCAGAAGCATAACGATACGCTCAAATCCGATGGAGAATCCGCATGCGCAGGTCTGGTTTCCGGTGAATTTTCCGATCATTTCATCGTAGCGTCCGCCGCCTCCGACAGATCCGCCGTACTCATCCATAGCGATCTCGAAGATCGGTCCGGTGTAGTAGGACATTCCGCGCACCAGAGTCGGATCGAAAGCGATCTTGAATTCTGCGGTCTTCACGGCATTGACACTGTCGATGATGGTCTTCAGGCCGTCTGCGTACTCTTTGTCAAGGAATCCCTCGAGTTTCTCACGGCAGTACTCTACGCCTGCGGTATCCGGGGTGATCTCCTCGAACATTTTCAGGTATTTCTCTACGGACTCTTTTGCAAAGCCGGCTTCCTCGAGCTCTTTGGCAACGCCCTCAAAACCGATTTTATCCATCTTATCGAGGATAATAAATACGGTGTCATAGGACTCCTCCGGGAATCCGCTGTAGGCTGCCATTGCTTTTAAGATACGGCGGTCATTGATACGGATCGTAAAGTTCTTGAAGTCCAGTTTTCCAAGCAGTGTGGTGGTAGCAAGGATCAGCTCAATCTCTGCGAGGTTGGTCGGCTCGCCGAGGATATCGATATCGCACTGCATGAACTGGCGGTATCTTCCTCTCTGCGGACGGTCTGCACGCCATACATTTCCCATCTGAAGTGCTTTGAACGGGGACGGAAGCTCGTTTGCGTTGTTGGAATAGTAACGGCAGAGCGGAACGGTCAGGTCATAACGCAGGCCGCTGTCTACGAGATCGTTTTCTTTCTCAGCGGTCTCGAGTTTCAGCTTCTCTCCTCTTTTTAAGATCTTGAAAATCAGTTTCTCATTCTCGCCGCCCTGTTTGCTGTTCAGGTTTTCGATGTGCTCCACGCATGGGGTCTCCATGGAGGTAAAGCCGAAGGTTCCGTAAGTTTCCTTGATCAGACGGATCACGTAGTCACGGATTGCCATTTCTTTCGGTAAAATATCTTTCATTCCGGTAACCGGTTTCTTTTTTAATGCCATTTTCTGTTTTCTCCTTTATGATTTCCCGGATCAATTCATCGACATCAGAAAGCTCGATCGCTTTCCGGCTGCCGCTGTGGATCACTCTCTGAAATGCCAGGAACATTTTCAGATCGAAATTTTTGACTTCTTCTGTCATAAGCTCCATCGCCTGTTCCCGCGTAAACGCACTCCGGTACGGGCGGTCGGAGGTCAGCGCGCAATACACATCACAGATGCGTAAGATACGCGCCCCAAACGGAATCTTTTCCCCCGCCAGATTGGCCGGATACCCGGTTCCGTCATAATTTTCATGGTGATACAGAATACTCTCCAGCACAAAATCGGAGTAGCCGTGTCCCTGCAGGAGTTCATAGCCCAGTGTGGAATGGGTCCGCACAAAGCGCATCTCCTCGACGACGAGCGTATCCTGTTCTTCTACGTAATTCTCCAGTACAATCTTTCCGATATCGTGGAGAACGCCCGCTTTTGCAAGCTCATAGCAGATTTCTTTCTCATACCCCAGTTCCCGCGCAAGATCGTAAGCTAAATTGCTCACTTCCATGCCATGGATGAGCTGCTCGGTCAGGGTATAGTGCAGCATGTGAAGCTGCTGACTGGAATTTTCTTTCATTTTGGCAGATACTTCTCCATTCCGATACGCTTTCTCTCGATCATTTCATCGATACGCTCCACGTAGTTTTTCAGATCCTTCACGTTCTCCACCCGCTCAATGCGCTCTCCGTGTTCAAACACGAATTTCGTGGACGCTCCGGCTCCCGCGGCCAGAATGGACTGTTTTTCCTCCATAATGAGGATGTTGTAGATGCCTGCTTTTCCTTCGCGGGAGTAGCCGACATTCTCAAAGTTACCCGCCATATTTTTCTGGCGGTACATGTAATACGGTCCCATCTCCATGCGGTGTGCGCTGTCCATCGTCATTTTCATGATCTCGGCAGAGTTTTCAAACGAGATCTCCTGATATTTGTCTTTGAACAGGTTGAGTCTCGTTGCACGCTTTAACGCAAGGGAATGGACGGTCAGGGAATCCGGATTCAGCGCTTCCACTTTTTCCAACGTATGCGCCACTTTTTCCTTGTCCTCGCCCGGCAGACCGACGATCAGATCCATGTTGATGTTGTCAAATCCAAGGGAACGCGCCATACGGAACTTCTCCTCGATCTCCTCCACGGTATGGTGACGTCCGATCAGATCCAGCGTTTCCTGGTTCATGGTCTGTGGATTGATCGAAATACGGGTGACCGGGAATTTGCGGATGGCTTTTAAGACCTCCTCATTGATCGTATCCGGCCGTCCTGCCTCCACGGTGAACTCCTGCACCTGCTCCATCGGGAAGAGCTCTGTCACTTTCGCAAGCAGGCGCTCCATCTGTGCCGCATTCAGCGTGGTCGGCGTACCGCCTCCGATGTAGATCGTATCAAGGGTGTAATCCTTCATGTTCTCACTGATAAAGATCAGTTCTTTGATCAGTGCATCGAGATACGGATCTACCATATGCTCCCAGCGGCTTAACACATGGGAGCCGAAGGAACAGTACAGGCAGATGCTCGGACAGAACGGGATGCCGATGTACAGGCTGTAACCGTGTTCGTAGTCGATCGTCTTTAAAATGTCCTTTTCCCGGTTGGCAATCGTGATCGCAAGTGCCGTCTTTTCCGGGCTGGTGTAGTAAGTTTCGCGCATGTATTTCGCAATCTCTACATTTTTTTTACCCTCTTCAAGCATCTTCATCGGAATTTTCGTCGGACGGATGCCGGTGAGATCGCCCCATGGAAGTTCTTTGCCGCTCACTTCGGAAAGCGTGCGGTATACCATCCGTTTCAGGACATTTTTCGTTTCATGGCGGTCTTTTTCATATTCCACCGCCTCACACTGCGAAGCGAGCGTCTCATGTTTCTCGTCTGCAATCGAAAAACAGATCTGATCCGCCTCGTATGTGATCGTATCATAATATGCAAATTCCCCGTCCAGCGCCCCATCCTCTTCGTACCATGAGGTAATCTCACAGCCCGGATAGAATGCCTTGATCAGGGAATACACATCGTATTCAAAATCTTTTCTGTTAAAACAAAGGCTGATATTAAGCAAGGGGATTGTACCTCTTTTCATGTTCAATCGTAGTTTCATCGTTGTGGCCCGGATACACGGTCACATCCCCGGGAAGCTCTTTTAACAGGCGCTTGACCGACGCGGTCAGCTCTCTGCCGGAGGATGTCGGGAAGTCGTATCTTCCATAGGACTCGCAGAACAGCGTATCACCGGAAAAAAGTGTTTTCTCTGCCGGAATATAGTAGCAGACACCGCCTGCCGTGTGCCCCGGTGTCGCAAGAACGTGGATTTCAAAATCTGCGAGATGCAGCACATCGCCCTCTTTTACGGTTTTGTCCGCCTGCATCGTGTACGGTTTGCTCCAGAGCCCGGAAAGATTTTCCTTTGGATCCCCCAGCAGGTGCTGCTCTTTTTCATGGACATAGACCGGGATATGGTATTTTTTCCGCAGCGCATCCGCTGCCAGCATATGGTCGAAATGGCCATGGGTCAGCAGAATGGCCTCCGGGTCGCCGTCGATCTCGTCGATCTGGCGTTCAATCTCCAGCGGCGAATCGCCCGGGTCCACGATCAGCACCTTCTGGCTGTCCGGATTTTCCACAACGTAGCAGTTTGTCGAGAGCATTCCAAGTGCCCGGTAATTTACCTTTATCATACGCTTTTCTCCTTTTTATCCTCTCGATCTCTGAATATCGATCACGCTCTCCACCTGGCGCACCTTCTCGATGATGCTGTTCAGCTCTTCGTTGTTGTGCACGTCGAACGTCACATCGATGGAAGCCGTTCCCTGCTTGCTCGTTCTCACGTTCATCGCCGCAAGGTCGATCTTCCGCTCGGTAAAGATCTTGGAGATATCCACCAGAAGACCGGTACGGTTGTTTGCGTAAACGCTGATCTCCACGGTATAGAGAGAGCCGCCGTTGTCCTCTGCCTGCCATTCAGCATCAATGAGGCGCACCCGCTCAGATTCCGGCAGATTCAGGACATTGACACAGTCGGTGCGGTGAATGGTCACGCCGCGTCCTCTTGTGACAAAGCCCACGATCTCATCGCCCGGGATCGGATTGCAGCATTTGGAGAAGCGAACTGCCACATCGTGGATACCGCGCACGACGATGCCGCCCTTGCTCTTTCCAACCGGCAGAACTTTCTCTCCGGATGCCGCCTCGAGCACCTGCTCGTCGGTGATCTCTTTTTTATGCTGCTTTTCGTACGTCTCAATCAGCTTGTTGAGGACCTGGCCCTCTTTTAAGCCGCCGTGGCCGATGGCCGCAAGAACGGAATCCCAGTCGCGGAAGCCGTACTTTCTCATGACAGCCTCTTCGTACATCGGTTTCGTATAGATTCCAAGGTTTTTGCCCTTCAGCTTTGCATAGTTGGTGAGCATTTCCTTGCCTTTGACGATGTTGTCCGTCTTGTTCTGCTGGCGGAACCACTGGTTGATGCGGCTCTTTGCCTGGGAACTCTTCGCAATTTTCAGCCAGTCGCGGCTCGGTCCCTTGGAGTTCTGCGAGGTGATGATCTCGACGCGGTCTCCGTTGTGAAGTTCCGTCTCGATCGGCACGAGTTTTCCGTTGACCCTCGCTCCGACCATCTTGTTGCCGACCGCACTATGGACGGAGTAAGCAAAGTCGATGGCACAGGAGCCGACCGGAAGCGTTTTGACATCGCCCGCCGGGCTGAAACAGTAAACATTGTCGGCAAACAGGTCGAGATCGCTCTTTAAGAGGTTCATGAACTCATGGTTGTCCGCCATGTCCTGCTGCCACTCCAGAATCTGGCGCAGCCAGGTCAGTTTTTCCTCTTCCTGCTCCGGTCCCGGTTTCTTGCCGTCGGAGGCCTCTTTGTATTTCCAGTGTGCAGCGATACCGTATTCTGCAATCCGGTGCATCTCATAAGTACGGATCTGAATCTCAAACGGCTGTCCGTTCGGTCCGATCAGGGTTGTATGCAAGGACTGGTAACGGTTTGGCTTCGGCATCGCAATGTAATCTTTGAAACGGCCCGGGATCGGCGTGTACATTTCATGGATGACACCGAGCGCTGCATAGCAGTCTTTGACGGATTCCACGATGATGCGGACCGCAAAGAGGTCATAGATCTGATCCAGCGTCTTATGCTGGTTGACCATCTTTTTGTAGATGCTGAAAAAGTGCTTGATTCGTCCGTTGACATCTGCCTCAATGCCGGCCTGGTGGATATGACGGGTCACCTCTTTTACGATCGCATCGACAAACTCCTGCCGCTGCTCCCGCTTCATGCTGACCTTCTGCACCAGTTCATAGTACGCATCCGGCTCCAGATATTTCAGAGAAAGGTCATCGAGTTCGACCTTGATCTTGGAAATACCGAGGCGCTGTGCGATCGGGGCATAAATATCCATCGTCTCACGCGCTTTTTTCTTCTGCGTCTCCGGCGACCAGTACTGTGCAGTCCGCATGTTGTGCAGACGGTCCGCCAGTTTTACCAGAATAACACGGATATCCTTTGCCATCGCAAGGAACATCTTTCTCAGGTTTTCTGCCTGCTCCTCGACCTTATCCGCAGAATATTTCAGCTGTGCCAGCTTCGTGACACCGCTTACAATCAGGGACACCTCCGGGCCGAACTCCTCGGTCAGCTCTTCTTCGGTCATGACGGTATCTTCGACAACGTCGTGCAGAAGGCCTGCCGCGATCGACTCCTTGTCGAGCTCCAGATCTGCCAGGATAATTGCCACACAGAGCGGATGGATGATGTACGGTTCCCCGCTCTTTCTTTTCTGGTCCTTATGTGCATCCGCTGCCACGCGGTATGCTTTTTCGATCAGGGAAATATCGTCCGATGGATGATATTTTTTCACAGAAGCGATCAATTCCCCGTATAATTCCTCCGGACTTGTAAAATCGTCCGTCTTGCGGATTCTGGCTTCTGCCGCCGCCACATCCTTCTTTAATTCTTCTTCACTGATTCTTTTCTCTTCTTCCATATGTATCCTCCGCTCTCATGATTAACCCCTGCGTTTCGTTGGATACGTTATTTGCCATCGTAACGGATGACAGATTTTACATCATATTTTGCCAGTTTTTCGCGTCCTTTTAAGCCGGCAAGCTCCATCAGGAACACGATTCTGGTTACTTCGCCGCCGAGGCGCTCGATCATTTTTGCACAAGCCTCCACGGTACCGCCGGTTGCAATCAGATCGTCGATGATGACTACCTTCTGGCCCGGTTTGATGGAGTCTTTGTGCATCTCGATCGTTGCGCTGCCGTACTCCAGGTCATAGCTCTCCTCGACGGTCTCCAGAGGAAGTTTTCCTTTTTTACGGATCGGCACGAACGGTTTGTGCAGATTGTAAGCAATCGGCATACCGAAAATGAAGCCGCGGGACTCGGTTCCGCAGATTACATCACAGTCTACTTCTTCTACAAAATGCTGCATCTCATCTATGGCAAGCTGCAGTCCGTCTGCGTCCTGCAGGATACTCGTTACATCTCTGAAAATAATACCCGGTTCCGGGAAATCCGGAATACTTCTTACGTAATCCTCTACTTTTTTCATAAAATATTCCTCCGTTTCGTCAAGGTTTGACAATTCACCTTACAGTATAGCATCAATATTCTTCTGCGTCAATTTTGTTTCCGATAGAAAACAGGGCAGAAAAATCAGGTATTTGCGGCTTTTCTGCATCTTTAAAAATAACTCTGGATATTGATCTGTAATTTGTCGCGTCCGTTCCACGTATCGATCGACGGATAGTACGCTACCGAGAGGGTCGGATGTGCATCCACGTATGCGGCGAACGCTTCTCCCTCGCCGAAATAGACACCATCCATCTGGTATCCGCCCGCATCGGCAAGCTGTACTTTCACCACGTTTCTATTCTTTCCAAAAATGCGGTAATTTAATACAGTCAGTCCTTTCTGTGCGAACAGCGGTTTCGTGTTGCCTTTTCCGAACGGCTCCAAGAGACTTAACTGGCGGATCAGATTTTTGGTGATGTAGGTGATCGGCATCGGCACATCGATCACAACTTTTTCGACGAAATCCTCTCCCGTCAGCGTGGAATTATCGTTCAGTGCCCGGCGGAACGGTTCGATCATCTCCTCTCCTGCGAGGGAAAGGCCCGCAGCCATCGGGTGGCCGCCGAATTTCGTCATCAGTTCTTTGCATTTGCAGAGCTCCTCATACATCGAATACGCTTCGATCGAGCGGCCGGAGCCCTTGACGCCCTCCTCACTTCTGGTGAGTACGAAGGATGGTTTGTGGAAGTGCTCCCGCAGGCGACCTGCGATGATTCCGGCAAGGCTCTCGTGGCAGTCCGGCAGATAGACGACGAGGACTTTGTCGTTCTGCAGCGGGGAGGTTTCCACGAGCTCGATTGCTTTCGCCTCACCCTGGCGCGTCAGCTCTTTGCGGCTTTCATTCAGGTCTTTCAAGTCCCCGGCAAGCTTTGCGGCCTCCTCACGTGTCTTTGCGCAGAGCAGTTTTAACGAATGCTCCGCCGTGTCAAGCCGTCCCGATGCGTTGATGCACGGGCCGAGAACGAAGCCGATGTGATACGGTGTCACGTTTTCCGCCTCGATGCCCTGCACACGGATCAGCTCCTGCAGGCCGAGGTTCTGCGTTTTATGGAGCGCCCGAAGGCCGGCTTTTACAAAAATCCGGTTTTCTCCCTGCAGATCCATCACATCACCGATCGTCGCAATGGCGACAAATTCCAGAAAGCGGAAGCTGTGCTCCTTTGGAATACCTGCTTTTGCCTCCATCGTCTGGATCAGTTTCCATGCGACGGCCGCACCGCAGAGGCCCGGAAACGGATAGGAACAGTCTTTCTGTTTCGGATTGACAACCGCGTCCGCCGGCGGCAGGATGTAGCGGCGTTCTCCGTTTTCATCCTCCTCAAACGGAACCTCGTGGTGGTCCGTCACAACAACCGTCATGCCAAGTTCTTTTGCCAGACGGATCTGACTGCCCGCCGCGATGCCGTTGTCACAGGTGACGATCGTGTCCCGCCCCTCATCCGCGGCAAACTGCACAAGATGCTCATTTAAGCCGTATCCGTCTGCAATCCGGTCCGGGATACGCACATCCGCATCGGCACCGAGATCTTTTAATCCGGTCAGCAGAATATACGTTGCCGTAACACCGTCGATGTCGTAGTCCCCGATGATGCGGATCGGCTTTTTCTCCCGAATTTTTTCTGCGATCAGATCTGCCGCGCGCTCCATATCCTTCATCAGCAGCGGATCGTGGAGCTGCTCCAGATCACCGAAGAGATACTCTTCGATCTCTTTCTCCCCGGTCACATCCCGGTTCCGGATCAGGCGGGCGATGACGGGATCGATGCCGAACCGGTCCGCAATTGCCTGGAAATCGGCGCGTTTTGCCGAAACTACCCAGCGTTCTTTCTTCATATGTTCTCCTCTTTCCTGTTA
>OLQB01000522.1_pt1 | contig 29718 bp, 26 predicted proteins | sample 1672681 | NCBI WGS metagenome assembly OLQB01 (sample SAMEA3136713, study PRJEB25190) | human gut metagenome | reverse complement strand
CCGTGGTATTTCTCGTTTTTTCCTCAAAAATCCGAACTTCACTTTGGCAATTTAGAAGGTTTATAATTAAATTATACAGTACCGGCTGGGTAATAAACAGGACTTTGCTATGATGTTTGCCGATTTTCAATAATATTTTTTCGGTGTATTTAACGATTATAAAAGTTTGGTCGACCTTAAGGCTTGACCTAAATTTTAAAATTTTTACAAAAACAAAAGTGCAATAACCGCAGTTACCGCACTTTTATTTTGAAAATATAAATTAGAAAGATTTTTAAACCAACATAACTTACTTTTATTAATCGTCAAAATTAGGAGTTTGAATTGCATCGTAGCCGGTTTCGCCTGTACGGATTTTTACCGCCTGCTTTAAGTAGTAAGTAAAGATTTTACCGTCACCCGGATTGCCTGTAAACGCAGTCTTTTTAATAGCTTCTATGGTTTTTGCTTCCCATTCTTCAGATGAAACAACTATTTCAAACTTGATTTTAGGCAATACCTGCACATCTACTTTTTGACCTCTTACATATTCGGACATACCTCTTTGAATACCGCAGCCTACAACCTGATAGGCTGTGATTCCGTTTACGCCTATATCCATTAACGCTTTTTTTACATCGAGGAACATTTCCTCTCTTACAACAGCCTCTATTTTAATAAGCTGAACTTCGTTATTGTTATCCATATGTTAATCCTCCGTTAATTATCAAGACCGTTAAATGACGGGTAAGCAGATTCACCGTGCTGTGTAATATCAAGTCCGAGCATTTCGTCACGCTTGCTTACTCTGATTTTACCTGTAAGAATTCTTGTTAAGCCGTAACAGATAAGTGTACCTGCAACTGCAATTACAAGTGTAATTACAATACCTAAAGCCTGTGCGCCGAACTGAGCAAACTCACCGTAGATAAGTCCGTTGCCTGCGTCTGCGTTAATAGCTGTGCTTGAGAACACACCTGTAAGAAGTCCGCCCCAGATACCGCCTGTACCGTGACAGCTGAATGCATCGAGTGCGTCGTCAAAGCCGAATTTCTTTTTACCGAATGAAATCATAAGGTAGCAAACAGGGCTTGTTGTAAGACCTATAATTACTGCCGCCCAAATCGGAACAAAACCTGCGCCCGGAGTAATGCCTACAAGACCTGCAACCATACCTGTGCTTGCACCGATAAGTGTAGGCTTTTTGTTTTTAAATACATCGCAAAGCATCCAAGAAAGGATTGCGGCTGCCGCAGAAACGGCTGTTGTCATAAATGCGTGTGCAGAAAGTCCGTTTGCCTCAAGTGCAGAACCTGCATTAAAGCCGAACCAACCGAACATAAGAAGTGAAGCACCTAAAACTACTGTAGGAATATTGTGGATTCTGTAAATTGCGTGTTCGTAATCGTGGCGTTTGCCGAGGATAATGCAAAGGACAAGAGCGGATACACCGGAGCTGATATGAACAACATCGCCGCCGGCAAAGTCGAGAGCGCCGATACCGTCAAGTCCGAGAAGTCCGCCGTCTGCCCATACCATGTGGGCGAGAGGATAATAAACGATTAATGACCATAAAATTATAAACACAAAAAGTGATTTAAACTTCATTCTGCCTGCAACAGCACCTGTAATGAGCGCCGGTGTAATGATTGCGAACATCATCTGAAATCCGCAGAAAACCATATTCGGAATTGCTGCGCCGTCTGTGTAACCCTCTGTGAGAGATACGCCCTCAAGTCCTATCCAACTAAGGTCGCCGATAATTCCGTTTGAGCTTGGAGCAAATGAAAGTGAATAGCCGAAAAGCACCCACATTACAATGCCTGTTCCGATGATGAAAATTGAAGTCATCATTGTGTTTACTACATTCTTTTTGCGAACAAGTCCGCCGTAAAACATTGCAAGACCGGGTGTCATAAGGAACACCAAAGCCGAGCATATCAGCATAAAAGCTATGTTGCCTGCATCCATTTTTAAAACCTCCACATAAACCGAATGAATAAAAACAAGGCTCACCACGCCTTTGCGAATTGCAAGAAAATAAAAATAAATTGCAAATTTACCAAAAGCAGAGTGAACCTCTTTGTTCTTGATTATTCATTTTTAAATTAAATTAAAATAAGAAGTTTTCCGGAAACTTTACTTTACAACTTGAATTATAGCGTTATTCTTACCCTTTGTCAATAGATTTTTGCAAAAAAATCAGCTGAAATTTAAAATTTTCTTATCATAGCCAAATTCAAGCACAAAGTATATGGATATTCAATTTTGCAAGAAATTTTATAAAACTTTCATAATGCCCATAAAAATCAGGATAACGCTTATACAAAAACTGATAAATTCATAGAGTCTAACTTTTGGAGGTCGGCTCATTTTCAAGCCCACTCGGAACATTGCATTTTTCAAAAGTCATATCGGGATAACTTATTCTTTGCCTTTTCAAGCATATTTTCCGAATAATCCACACCGATAATATATGCGTTTTTAAAACGGTTTTTAAGCGCAAAGGTTCTGTTTCCCGAACCGCAGCCGATGCCAAGAATATTCTGCGGGTCAAGGTAAGATATTCTGTTTATCAGATCAACAGACGGTTGTGTACGCTCGTTTTTAAACTTCATATATTGATTTGAATTCCAATCTGACATAAAAATCACGCTCCTTTAGCTTTTGTTCTAAATGTAAGCTACTAAATAATTTTAATATTTAGGTCAAGCCTTTGAAAAGGTTGACTAACTTTTATAATTGCTTGGCACAAAAGGTTTGCTAAACCATAATTTACCCCAATTTCCTATAAAGGACCTCTGAATATTGCCCAACACTAAGTAAATTCTTTTTTCATTATATCACAGCAAAAGCATAAGAAAACCGCCCTACAAAAAATTGTAGAGCGGTAAATTGTTATAACCGACAGTTAAATTCAGTCTTAATTATTGTTTTCTGCAAGGTAAATCTGATATGCTGTAATATCTGTTACATCAACCTTGCCGTCTTTATTGAAGTCGGCCTTTGAATCAAAGTTATCGGGCTTTTCTGCAGAACCTGCAACAACATGCTGTATATATGTTGCATCGTTTACATCAACTTTGCCGTCGCTGTTAATATCGTAATCAACATCCGACTTACTCTCTGCAAGAGTCCAAACCTGTGTACCGTAGAATGGGTTTGCTGTACCTACAACAAGGCTGTCGTCTGTTACGGCAAAAGTACGGCAGCCGTGGTTATACGGATCGCCAAAACCGTTTGTTGTAACAGTTTCTACATTAAGGTCGCTGTCAAGTGTGTAAAGGTCAAAGCCTCTTTCAGATGTGCTTAAGTAAGCCGCACACTCAACAAAAGAAATCATTTTCGCAATGTTTTCTTCTGTAAAGATTTTATCACTTAAGTCGCCGATTACACTTGAAATATCATCAGAAGCATCTGCAAATTCTTTGTAAGTAGCAATAAACTCTTTGCTTGCTTTTTCGTCAACAGCGTTTTCCACTTCATTGGCAAGCTCAATAACATCTTCTGCCCTTGCAGCAGTTGCTTTGCTGATTCTGCCTGCGTTATTTACACTCTTTGCCATATCTCTTGCATCGTTTCTTGAAACAGAAAATGTTGCCGGAGCAGTTACAGGCAGATGCGGTTTTTTGTATTTATTGAGAATAAGTTCTGCAAGCACCTTTATATACTCAATCTGTGACTGCCACTCTTCGTCTGTCATTTCAAGAAGGTCGCCGTTTGTAAGCTGACCGATAGGCTCAAGGAGTGAGCTTGTATCAAATGTGCCTACATAAAGTTTATCATCATAAACCTGCATTCTCCAGATATACTGGTTTTCGTTGCGGTCAAAGCCCGAACCTAAATCTGTAATACTACCGTCAGGGAACATCTTGTCCGCATCGCCTACAACAAGGTCAATGTTTTCGTCTGTATCCATTCTGTAAAGGTTTACGGACTGCTCAAGGTTAGCGTTTACAAAATCGCAGCTCCGGTCAAACAAAACTCTTTCAAGAGCAATTTCTTCGTCATTGTACTCACCGATATAGAGGTAACCGTCGTATATACAAAAGTTTGCCGCACCCGAGCGTGTTCTTTCAGGGTCAATACCGTAAGTATATTTTGCGTTATCCTTTTCCTGATCGCCTACAACAGATGTCCATGTCCACTTGCCGTTGTCATCTCTGTCGCCCCTGATGATAGCAAATGACTGCATTGTATTGTCATCAGGCTTGTTTTCAGGTCTGCCTGTGCAGATTGAAACATACAAAGAATCATTATATGCAGCCATATCCCAAATTGAACCGCCGTAGATGCTGTCTTGATAACGATAAGCAGGATAATTGAACATATCGTCCATAGTAGCAATTACTTTAAATGAATCGGGATCTTCAGGGTTGTCGCTTTCGCAGATATATGCACCCTCAAGACCTACAAGGCTGATTATAAGTTTGTTCTCGTAAGTGCTGATACCTCTGATACCAACGCTTATACCCATCTGATAAGCCTTATAATAATCTGCCTGACTGATACTCTGATAAACTTTCTTGTATTCATCGGTTTCAGGATCTACCTGATAAACAGTCGGCAAACCGTTTACAGAACCGCAGAAGTAGAACTTGCCGTTTAACTCTACAACATTTCTGAACTGTACATTTGTGTCGGTTGTAGCCTTTGACATAAGGAGTTTTACTTCGCCTGTCTTTGTATTTACCTTAACAAGAATACCCTTAGGATCTCCGCCGTCCTCTTCCGATGTAAAGAAAGCGCCGTTAAACATAGCGTTAAGAGTAGCTATCATAACTTCTTTATCAAATTTATTTCCGAGCACTGTACCCATAAAGTTAAGTGTCTGTGTCATAGCATTCGGGCAAGTACCGATATATACCCAATCACCGTGACCGATAGCAGACCACGCATAGTTCTGTGCACGGTCACCCACGCCTGTAATCTCATCGGTAACTGTGCTGTTGCCAATGTAATCAACAATACCGTCCGGAGCTTTTAAACCGTTTTCCGGATGTGTGATTTTGTTAGCGGTAAAAGTATTATACTCATAAGCAGTACCGTTTACAGTATCACCTGCCGCCATAGCAGTGATTGAAGAAACGCTTGCCACAACCAATGTTGCGGAAAGCAACGCTGAAAGAATTCTTTTTTTCATTGTCCGTTCTCCTTTATTATATCTTTCCCAAATTGTACTATAAATTCAAAATTATGTCAATGAATATTTGCGTATAAATGTCAATTTTTTCTTTACATAAACGCACAATATTATAGCAATTAAACGAATATATGTATTTTAATGTTTAATAGTCATAAAATGAATATATGTTTACAAAATGCATTTTTATAGACTGTTTTATATTAAAATTCCGTTGCAATGGTCTATTTCGTGCTGAATTATCTGTGCCGTAAAATTTGTGAAAGTGCGTGTAACCGTTTTGAATTTATCGTTGGCATATTTTACGATTACAGTTTTATAACGCTTTGTTTTGCGCTCCCCGTCAAGTGACAGACAGCCCTCTTCGGTTTCGTATTCACCGTAAGCCTTAACAATTTCAGGATTAAACATAAGAATATACTTTCCGTTATCGCTTATTGCAATAATTCTTTTTGAAACGCCAATCATATTTGCGGCCATACCTACACAGCCCTCAAAATTTGCTTTTAAAGTATCAAGCAAATCAACGGCTATCGGCATATCCGACATATTTGCTTCAACCGATTTTCTCTGTAAAAACATCGGATCTCTTACAACTTCTCTTACCATATTTATCCCTCGCTTAGTTTTTTCTGATTATAGCATATCGGGGATAATTTAACAACATAAAAAGAGTCAAATATAAAAACATCTCAATACACAATAAAGACGCACTCCGAAATTGAGTGCATCTTTAGCAATTCTAAAACACTTATTCAAACTTTTTTATTAAACCGTAATCTTTAAAATCATAATTTTACAAATGCAATTCCACACGCATTTGTGCCTATGTGACTGCCTATAACCGCACCGACTTTTACAGTTTCAATGCTATGCACATTCGGCAGCAGCCTTTTTATGTCGCTTGTCAAATCATTTGCAAGGCTTTCGTTGTCGGAGTACATTACATATACAGGGAAATGAGGATTAAGCTCTTCCCTTTCAAGCCTTTCGGCAAGGCTTTTTATGCCACGCTTAATGTTAAAACTTTTTGCAAGCAACTCAACATTGCCGCCGCTGAGTCTTATTACAGGCTTTATACGGGCAACAGTCGCAAGCATTGCTTTTGTCTGACTTACTCTGCCGCCGTTATGCAGATATTCAAGGGTATCGAGGCAGGCAAGCAACGATATTTTTGTTTTTATGCGCTCGATTTCTTCATAAATTTCTTTTGAGTTTTTCCCTTGTCTGCGCAGTTTTACCGCATATTCAACAAGCAGTTTTTGACCTGCCGAAGCGGTCAGTGAATCAATAACATACACATTTTTGCAGCCGATCATATCGCAGGCAATTTGTGCGGTATTTGCCGTTCCGCTGATTTTTGACGACATAAAAATTGCCACACCTCCGTCTTTGCTATGCTCGGCAACCTCAAATTCTTCTACTATATCATGCAGTGACGGTTGCGAAGTTTTGACGGTTTCCGTTGTGTTTTTTAGTTTATCGAAAAACTCATCTTTTGAAATAGTAACATTATCCTTGTACTCCTCATCGCCGAAATTTACAGAAAGAGGAATACAATCAATCATTAATTCTTTCAGTTCGTTCGGTTCAAAATCCGATGCAGAATCTGTTATTATCTTTACCATTAAAGCACCTCTGAAAAGATTTACATTAACAGTATAACCAATCTGCATTTAAAAAATCGGCACAGAGCGTACCGATTTTAAAATTAATGTGTATTTACATATTCAATAAATTCAGGAGTTTTTGACCAATACTTTATACCCCAATTTTCAAAATTCCACTCTTCCATATAATCATTACATTCGTAGTCTATGTAATAAAGGGTTTCGTTTTGCACTACAAAATTTGTCGGGAAATAATCTATATTCGTGTTATTTGCGTAAAGCAGTTTGCACATTGCTTTTACCTGCTCCGCATATTCTGACTTTACTCTGTCTGCCTTTACCATATCAAATATTGTGTCGCCCTCTATGTACTCCTTTAATATCCGTTCGTTTTCAATATCTATGTCGAGCATTTTCGGCATAGATATTCCGATTTTTTTAAGGCGGTTATAATCATTTAATTCGGATTGAATTTTGTCGCCAAACTGATAATAGCTGCACGGCTCGTGATGAATCTGCTTTAAAACATACTGATTTGTACCGTCGGATGCAAGGTAAGAATAACCGCCCTTGCCTTTGCCAAGCAATTTTATTACGGAGTAATTTTTACCGTTTACCGAAAGCTCTGTAGTAATTGCATTTGACATATAATCGCCTCATATACTTCATAAGTTATAGAATAAATATATCATATTGCAGATATTTAAATCAATAGCTTAAACCGAATTTTATAATTGTTTGACAAAGTGTTCTGTCAAAACATAATTTATTACAGTTTTTAATAAAGACTCAAAAAATCACCGCAAAGCAAAAACTTTACGGTGATTTTTTCTGCGCACAGAAGCGCATATATTATGTTAATTTCAAAACTTTCAGGCTCTTGCCTTAAGGGCAACACGCTTAATTTTTCCGCTTACAGTCTTTGGCATTTCATCGGTAAATTCAATGTACTGAATCCACTTATATGATGCAAGACGCTTGTTTGAAAATCCTTTAATTTCATTTACAAGATTTTTGTCCGCTTCGCAGCCGTCAACGGTTTTAATAATTGCCTTGATTGCCTGTCCACGGCTATCATCGGGAACACCGATTACTGCGCACTCAAGCACGGCGGGGTGTTTCATAAGCACATTTTCAATTTCAAACGGGCCTACTCTGTATCCTCTTGTTTTTATAAGGTCATCGGCTCTGCCGACATACCAAAAATAGCCGTCCTCGTCCATATATGCGGTATCGTTTGTGTGGTACATTCCGTTTCTCCACGCATATTGGTACATCTGCTCGTCACCTATGTAGCCTGTAAATATACCGTACTGCTTTCTGTCTTTTGGCGGAACAACTACTATTTCGCCTGTTTCGCCCTGCTTTACTTCATCGCCGTTGCTGTCAACAAGTTTTATATTATACATAGGGCTTGGTTTTCCGATTGAACCCGTTTTGCCGTGAGTACCGTTGAGATTTGCAATGAGCAATGTGGTTTCACTCTGACCGTAACCCTCCATAGGATGAAGTCCTGTTTGTTGATATACAGCCTCGGCAACAATCGGATTGAGCGCCTCACCTGCAGTTGTCAAGTATTCGAGTGAACTCAAATCATACTTCTGCATACCTTTTTTCACAAAATATCTGTAAGCGGTCGGAGGTGCGCAGAATGATGTAACCTTAAATTTTTCAATTACTTTCAAAATTTTTGACGGAGAAAATTTATCGAAATCAAAAGCCATAACCGCACAACCGCAAAGCCACTGACCGTAGATTTTTCCGTATGACGCCTTTGCCCAGCCTGTTTCGGCAATTGAAAAATGCAGTCCGCCCTCTTTTACATTCTGCCAATATTTTGCGGAAATTATATGGCACAAAGAATAAATATGATTATGCACAACCGCCTTCGGATAGCCTGTTGTGCCCGATGTAAAGTAGATAAGCATTGGCTCGTCAGCTTTGGTTTCTACCCGTTCAAGCTCGTCGCTTGCAACTTCAATTTCTTTTGTAATATTTACCGTACCGTCAAAATCTTCTCTCGCAACGAATACGGTTTTTAATGAATTTTCTCGGTTTGCCGCTGTTAGCAGATGTTCAATCGTTTCGCTGTCAGGAGTACATACAGCCATTTTGATATTTGCAACATTTACTCTGTAGCTTATGTCCTCGGCAGTAAGCATATTTGTAGCGGGAATTGCAACAACTCCGAGTTTGTGCAGGGCCGTAACAATGTACCAATATTCATAGTTGCGCTTGAGCATCAGCAAAACTCTGTCGCCCTTTTTTATACCGTATTTCAAGAAAACATTTGCGGCTTTATTGCTTAATCTGCTTAAGTCGGCAAAAGTAAAAATTCGTTCTTCGCCCTCGGGATTTGTCCACACAAGTGCAATGTCATTCGGTGCTTTCTCTGCCATTTTATCAAGCACATCGTATCCGAAATTATAATTATCCTCAAATTTTAATTTAAAACTTTTCAGCGTATTATCACTATTAAATTCTTCATTGCAAAACTGTTTGTACAACTGCATACTATCTCGCCTTTCAGAATAAAACTAAATTTATTACAAATAAAATAATAGCAAAAATAGACTGATTAGTCAATAAATAAAGCTATTCTTATTTTATTAATAAATCAATCAGTTATGCAAAACTTGCATAACCGATTGAATATAATTATATAACCGCCGAATATTACCGCTATTGCAAAAGCAAGGTATTTTTGGTATATTTAGAGTATATAAAACAAATAAAATTTTACAGGGTGTGATTAATATGAAAAAATTTACTCTCGAAGAAATAGCCGCTGCCTGCGGCGGTAAATATGTCGGCGACGAAAACTTAAAATCAACCGCAATTTCATCGGTTGAGCGTGACAGCAGATGCATTAAGGAAAACTCTCTTTTCCTTGCCATTAAAGGAGAGCGTGTTGACGGACACGATTTTATTGAAAAATGCTATGCTGACGGTGCTGTCTGCGCTGTTTGCGAAAAAGCGCCGCAGAACCCGACAAAGCCGTATATTCTTGTTGACTCAACACTTGAGGCGGTTAAAAAAATCGGTATGGCCTACCGCAAAAAATTTGATATTCCTGTTGTAGGCGTATCCGGCAGTGTAGGCAAAACTTCCACAAAGGAGATGCTCTATGCCGTACTTTCTCAAAAATACAAAACTCACAAAACACAAGGCAACCTAAATAACGAACTCGGCGTACCGCTCACTCTCCTTGCAATGCCCGAAGATACCGAGGCTGCTGTAATAGAAATGGGTATTTCAGACTTTGGCGAAATGAGCCGACTTGCGCAGATGGTACAGCCGACTGTATGCGTACTTACAATTATCGGCTGTTGTCACCTTGAAAACCTCGGCGACCGCAACGGCGTTTTAAAGGCAAAAACCGAAATGTTTAAATTTGCAAGCGAAAATGCGGAATTTGTACTCAACGGCGACGATGATAAACTTTCTACAATAACGGAAGTAAACGGCAAAAAACCAATCTTCTTCGGTCTTAACCGCAAAAATGACTATTACGCAGAAAATATTCAAAACAATGCGGACGGCGGAGTGCTTGCCGACCTTTGTTTCGGCGACACAAAACTTTCCGTAAAAATTCCTGCAATCGGCAGTTATATGGTTTCAAACGCACTTGCAGCCGTGGCAGTAGGCAAACTTTGCGGGCTTAATGACGAACAACTTGTAAAAGGTGTTGAGGCTTATAAAACCGTCGGCAGTCGTGCAAATGTTATCAATACCGAAGATTACAAAATCATTGACGACTGCTACAACGCAAACCCGACCTCCGTTATGGCAAGTATTGACACACTTGTAAATTTCAGCGGCAGAACCGTTGCAATTCTCGGCGATATGAAAGAACTCGGCACAAACGAACTTGAAATGCACCGCAAAACAGGCGAACACGCAAAAGAAAAAGGCGTTGACCTTGTAATTGCAGTCGGCCCGCTTGCCAAAGCACTTGCCGAGGGCAGCGGCGGAAAGTGGTATGCAGACATAGACTCTCTCCTACCCGATCTAAAAAGCCTGCTCAAAAATGGTGATACAGTTTTGGTAAAAGCCTCACACTCAATGCAGTTTGAAAGAATCGTTACATTTTTGAAAGGTTGAAAATAGGCAATCATTTTGTATATAAATAGATTTAGGTCAAACCTTTAAAAATGTTGACCTTACTTTTATAATTGTTAAAAAGTGCTTAGCTAATTCTCAATTTACCCCAACTTTCGATAAAGCCTAAAATACACTGACAAAAAACGGTCATTCGCAAACTTTATGCGAATGACCGTAATTTTGTTTATGCTTTATTTAATGAAATGATACGCTGTAATTCTGTTACATCGCTTATATCAATTTTGCCGTTTCCGTCAACATCTGCAAGCTTTAACTGTGTATCGGTGAAATCAGCGTTTTTAGATACATACATCTGAAGTTCTGTAATATCAAGAATATCTACAGCACCGTTCATATTAACATCACCGTGCTCGTAGTTGTTTCCGTTATCAAGCGGCTTGTCCCTAAGATATTTACAATAATCAAGAGCTACCCAACCCTTTACATTTTTATAAGTTGTATAACCCCATGTGTAACCGCCGGACTGTTTTACATCTGTAACATAAAGCTCTGTACCGTTTTTAATCTGATAAACAGTTTTTGATGAAGTTGTTGCGCTCTCTCTCATATTAAGATAATCGCTTACTTCAACCTCGTAAACACCTGTTTTGTATGTAATGGTATCGTTACCGTTATCATCTTCGTTATTGTTGTTCTTACCAAAGTCGCCAAGGTAAATAAAGCCTTGGAAATTCCAACCTGATTCACCCATTGCAGGGTCATTAACATCTGCATATGTAAGATAGAAGTTTTCCCAACCCCACGCAGAGTTTGAAAATGTAACAGTACCGTTCTCTACCTTTTCAACAACGGCAACATGACCGCCTGTTTCGCCGTTTCTGTAATATTCCCAACAAGCAACAGCGCCGACTTTCGGAGTCTGACCTCTGCTGTAGCCGTCGTTGTAGTCATACCACTCGTAAGCGTCATAGTGACAAAGTCCGGGATCTCTGCCAAGAATTTCGTATGCTCTGCCGTAAGCATAAGCTGTGCAGTTTGGCATACCATAGCCGTATTGGTAATAAATATTTTTATTGCTGTAATAATAATCATTGCTGTATGACGGTGCATCAAGTCTTGGTGTAAAAGACGATGACGCATTAGCAATCATTGAATACGAAAATACTGTGGTAAAAAGTAATGCACAAACTAAGAACATTGCCGGAATTCTTTTGAGTTTTTTAAAAAACAATTTAAATCTTCCTTTCTGTCAATTATGTTTACATTTCTGTTTATCAAAGAACATTTTACCACAACGCTCCGCAAAAGACAATATTTTTTTAATAATATTGTAATTATTTGTAATCTTTGTAAAAGTCATTAAAGCAGGCTCTTGATATTTTGGCAGTATTGATATATAATAAAAACCAATAGTAGCATAAAACAAAATGCTGACAAATGGTCGAGAAACCGAAAAAAGCGTCTGTTTTACTTATATTTTTAGCTTTTGTGCAATCGGAAGTGTTAATATGAAGGTTAATGTCGGTGACAGAGTTGAAATGAAAAAACCGCACCCGTGCGGTTGCAAGGAATTTGAAATATTAAGGATTGGAATGGATTTTAAGATCCGTTGTACAAACTGCGGCAGAGAAGTTATGGTGCCGAGAAATAAAATCGAAAAGAATATTAAAAAAATTTTAACCGATAAGGAAAAATAATATGTTTGAAAAAATAGAAATTTTTGATAAAAGATACTCCGAACTTTCGCAAAGACTTTACGAACCGTCTGTTGCGGCAGATCCGGAGCGATATCAGAAAACAATGAAAGAGCTTAAGTCTATTGAAGAAATAGTGCTTACTTACCGAGAGTACAAACAGGCGGTAAAATCTCAAAACGAAAGCATTGAAATTCTTGAAGAGAGCGGCGACAGCGACTTAAAGGAACTTGCACAGCTTGAACTTGACGAGGCAAAACAGAACATAGAGGAGCTTTCGGAAAAGCTTAAGATTTTGCTTTTGCCGAAAGACCCAAATGATGAACGAAATGTTATTGTGGAAATTCGTGGCGGAGCAGGCGGCGAAGAGTCGGCACTGTTCAGTGCGGTGCTTTTCAGAATGTACAGTATGTATGCCGAGAAAAAGGGTTATAAAGTAGAAATAGTAAACGCAAACGAAACCGAGCTCGGCGGCTATAAAGAAATTTCTTTTATGATTGAGGGCGAGGGTGCTTACTCACGCTTTAAATACGAAAGCGGTGTACACCGTGTTCAGCGTGTACCCGAAACCGAAAGCCAGGGCAGAGTGCATACTTCTACCACAACCGTTGCCGTTCTTCCCGAGGCGGAAGATGTGGAGCTTGAAATTGACCCTAAAGATTTGAAAATAGATACTTTCCGTTCAAGCGGCGCAGGCGGTCAGCATATCAACAAAACAAGTTCGGCTATCCGTATTACTCATTTGCCGACAGGTACGGTTGTTGAGTGTCAGGACGAAAGAAGTCAGTACAAAAACAAAGATAAAGCGCTCAAGGTGCTCAAGAGCCGGCTTTTAAAAGAAAAGCAGGATAAGCAGGCAAGTGAAATTGCCGCTAACCGTAAGTCACAGGTCGGCACGGGCGACAGAAGTGAAAGAATTAGAACCTACAACTATCCGCAGGGCAGACTGACCGACCACAGAATCGGACTTACGCTTTACAAACTTGAGGATATATTAAACGGAAATCTTGATGAAGTTATAGACGCTCTTGTTACCGCAGACAGAGCAGAAAAACTCAAAGAAAGTATGGAAAATTCATAAGCAAGGTGACAATATGCAAACATTATTGCTCGACAGTACACAGGAAAATATAAATAAAGCAGGAGAAATCCTAAGAAACGGCGGACTTGTAGGTATGCCGACCGAAACCGTTTACGGACTTGCGGCAGACGCTTTGAACGGTAAAGCCGTTGCCAAAATTTTTAAGGCAAAAGGCAGACCGATGGATAATCCGCTGATTGTTCATATTGCGGAGTTTGGGGATATTGAAAAATTCGGTCTTGTCGCCGAAATTCCCCAAAAGGCAAAAATTCTTGCCGAAAAATTTATGCCGGGCCCTCTTACAATTATAATGAAAAAATCGGAGATTATTCCTGACGAAGTATCGGCAGGTCTTGAAACCGTTGCAATTCGCTGTCCGTCACACCCTGTTGCAAGAGCGCTCATTAAGGCGGCAAATACACCGCTCGCTGCGCCGTCCGCAAACATTTCGGGTTCTCCGAGTCCTACAACCGCAACCCATGTTATGAATGATATGAACGGTAAGATTGAGGCAATTATTGACGGCGGTGCAAGTGAAGTCGGCGTTGAAAGTACGGTTATCACTCTTGCGGGCGAAGTTCCTTGCCTGTTAAGACCGGGCGGAATCACCCTTGAACAATTGAGAGATACAATCGGAGAAGTCGAACTTAACAAGGCGGTACTCGACAAACTTGACCCTAATCAAAAGGCGGCAAGCCCGGGTATGAAGTACAAGCATTATTCGCCGAAAGCGAGAGTTATACTTCTTAAAGGCACAGACGAAGAATATATTAATTATGTGAACAGCAAGGATGACGGCAAAACCGCCGCACTTTGTTGTGATGAAGATATTGCGCAGCTTAAGGTAAAAACATTTTCGCTCGGCAAAAGGCAAGACTATGCACAGCAGGCGCACAGACTTTTTGATATGCTGAGAGAGGTTGACGAGGTCGGCGGAATTGACACCGCTTACTCAAGACTTCCGTCCTGCGATGGCGTAGGTATGGCACTGTATAACAGGCTTATCAGAGCCGCCGGCTATGAGGTGATTGACCTTGAAAAAATATAAAATATTAGGACTTACAGGTCAGACGGGCGCAGGCAAAAGCACTGTATCAAAAGTTTTTGCAAAAAACGGCACAGCGGTAATAAATGCCGATGAGCTTGTTGCGGAACTTTATATGCCCGACTCGGTATGTCTTAAGATACTTTCGGCTGAATTTGGCAGTGACATTATTTTGCCGAACAAAAATCTTGACCGAAAGAAGCTTGCTCAAAGGGCATTTGCAACAAAAGAAAAAACCGCCGTTCTCGGCAAACTTATCCACCCGTTTGTACTTTCCCTTTTCCTTGAAAAGACGGAAAAACTTGTCAACAGCGATAAAAAATTCATTGTATTTGACGCACCGCAGCTTTTTGAGAGTAAAGCAAATGTAATTTGCGATTATATCATAAGCGTTACGGCTGATGAAAACATACGCAAACAGCGCATAATGCAGCGTGACGGAATTTCGGAAGAAATGGCGGAAAGTCGTATAAACGCTCAACTTTCCGAAAACTATTTTAAAGATAATTCGGACTTTATTCTTGAAAACAACGGCACAAAGCAAGAACTTATCGACAAAGCCGAGGGGCTATTCGGATACATACGGCAGGTGATTTAATGGCGGCAAATCCCCGATACAAAAAGAAACCCAAAAAGAAGGGAAAAAATTTTATTGTTGGCGGCTGCATAGTTTTAACGGCGGTCTTGCTTGCACTGTTTGTATTTAATTACTATGACAACGCAAAAAAGCAACTGCTCGAACTCAGCTATCCGAGAGATTACAGCCAATATGTTCAAAAAGCCGCAAAAGATTACGAACTCGACGAATCGCTCATATATGCCGTTATCCGTACGGAAAGCGGCTTTAATGCAGACGCACAGTCGGATGCAGGTGCTTGCGGAATTATGCAGGTTATGCCGAGTTCGTTTGAATGGCTGCAGCAGGTAAGAGATTGCGAGGGCAAATATACGGAAGAAGATTTATATAACCCCGAAATCTGTATAGATTACGGCTCTTATCTTTTAAAATATTTTCTTGATTTTTATGGGACAGAAACATCGGCTATTGCGGCGTACAACGCAGGATTTGTGGTTTCGGACTGGCTTGATGATCCGAATTACAGTACCGACGGTGTAACGCTTACAGATATACCGTATCCCGAAACAAAAGAATATGTTGAACGGGTAACGGACGCAAAAGCAAAGTATATTGAGTTATATTATTCATAAAATAATATGGTACATCTAAATGAAAGGAAGATAATTATGGCAGACGAAAAAAGCAAAGCTACACTTCTTAAAGAAGAAATTATGATGAAAGGCAAAAAGGGCGTGGCTGCCCTCAGTGCCGAAGAAGTTGAAAAGGCAGACGATTTCTGCGTAGGTTATAAAGAATTTTTAGACCATTCTCCCGTTGAGCGCGAGGCTGTAAGCTACACACTTGAACTTGCGAAAAAAGCAGGCTTTACAGAATACGATGAAAATGCGTCATATAACGCAGGCGATAAGGTGTATTATGTAAACCGTGACAAAGCAATCGCACTTGCTGTTATCGGCAAAAACGGTGTAAAGAACGGTGCAAGACTTGCAATCGCTCACATTGACTCACCTCGAATTGATTTAAAGCCGAATCCACTTTATGAGGACACAAACCTCGCACTTTTCAAAACACATTACTACGGCGGTCTTAAAAAGTACCAGTGGACAGCACTTCCGCTTTCTCTCCATGGCACAGTTGTAAAACTTGACGGCACAAAGGTAAACATTACTTGGGGTGACGATGAAAACGAATCTTGTTTCTGCGTTACTGACTTGCTCCCACACCTTGCTAAAGACCAGGTTTCAAAGCCGCTTGCAAAGGTATTTACAGGTGAGGATCTCAATGTTCTTGTCGGCTCTCGTCCGTACGAAGACGGCAATGACGAAAAAGACCTTGTAAAACTCAATGTAATGTCAATTCTCAATAAGAAATACGGCATAGTTGAGGGGGATTTCCTTTCGGCAGAACTTTGTCTTATTCCGTCATTCAAAGCAAGAGATATCGGCTTTGACGCAAGTATGATCGGCGGTTACGGTCACGATGATAAGGTTTGCGCTTACCCTGCATTAATGGCTTCGCTTGATGTTGAAACTCCGGAGCAGACCTGCGTTACTTATCTTACAGATAAAGAAGAAACAGGCAGCGACGGCAATACAGGTATGCAGAGCGACTTTTTGCGTTACTTTATATATGACCTTGCAAAGCAGGACGGTATTGACGGCTACAAAGCGCTGTCTAAGAGCACCTGTCTTTCGGCAGATGTAAGCGCAGCTTATGACCCAACATATGCATCCGCTTACGAAGCAAAGAACTCTTGCTATATTAACGAAGGCGTTGTAATTTCAAAATACACAGGTCACGGTGGAAAGTACGATACTTCCGATGCGTCTGCCGAGTATATGGGCAAGGTAAGAGCTTTGCTTGAGAAAAACAATGTAATGTGGCAAGTCGGCGAACTCGGTAAAGTTGATATGGGCGGCGGCGGAACAATCGCAAAATATGTTGCCAATATGAATGTTGATGTAGTTGACCTCGGTGTGCCTGTACTTTGTATGCACGCACCGTTTGAAATCGTATCAAAAATTGATGTATATATGGCTTACAGAGCATTTTTTGCATTTTTTGATGATAAAATTTAAAAAATTTTAAAAAACACTTGCTTTTTCTAAAAGAATGTGGTAATATACTACTTGCGGTTAATAATTAACCGCATATGCGCTGGTAGCTCAGCTGGATAGAGTGTCTGACTACGAATCAGAAGGTCGGGAGTTCGAGTCTCTTCCAGCGCGCCAATAACACACCTTGGTTTTTCAGGGTGTGTTATTTTTTTTCGAAATATCTGCGATGAGATTTGCTAAGCATTGTAATTGTTAAATTTTTCGTTAAGTCCGAAATACAATAAACTTGTGTCTGCAAAAACTTTATTTTCACTATTTGTACCTTTCTGTAAATCCTGTTGAATTTCTTTATCGTAAAGTATGCTTCCGTAATTATCTATAGCTGAATTATTATCAAATTCAACACAGAACTTATTATTTTGTTTATCTCTATATATAAGTATATAAGTGTGGTTTTTACAGATTACCAAGAGTTGTTTCCATAGGAATCAAAAGTAAATGAATCATTATATTTTTCTGTCAAATATTTTTCAACAGTATCACAAGCCTTTAATTTAAAAAAGGTTGTCCATATTTTTAATGCGAATAATTAGGAATGACTTTTTAAAATTTTTTTGTAACTTTTACATAAATTTTACTTGAAATATTTAAGATTTAACAATATAATAAGAATAATAAGGAGTGATATAATGACTTCAACAATTGATGTAAAAAAGAAACAAGATTTAAAAAAATGGCTTGAAATGCCTTACAATAACAGAGAGCTAAGCTGGCTCGATTTTAACGCCCGTGTACTTGAGGAAGCTTTTGAAAAGGAAAATCCTATAATGGAAAGGTGTAACTTCCTTTCTATTACAGCGTCTAACCTTGACGAATTTTTTATGGTTCGTGTTGCAGGCGTACTTGATAATATTCATCGTGGCACAAATAAGCCCGACCCGTCGGGACTTACCCCTAAAATGCAGATGAAAAAAATCAGTGAAAAAGTACATGCCTTTGCCGAAAAGCAGTACAACTGCTACAATCGTTCCATTATTCCGTCACTGAGAGCAAACGGTATTAACTTTGTTAAGGCAGATGAAATGACCGACGAGCAAAAAGCATTTGCAGACGATTATTTTCAGAGAGTGGTATTCCCTGTTCTCACACCGATGGCGGTTGACACAAGCCGACCTTTCCCATTGCTTGCAAACAAAAGTCTTAACATTGCAGTTCTGCTTACAAATGCAGAGGGAGAAGAATTTTATGCGCTTGTACAAGTGCCGTCAATCCTTCCGAGATTTTTGGAACTTCCCGCAAAAGGCAAGCGTGACTTTATAACCCTTGAAAGAATTATTACTATTCACCTCGGCGAACTGTTTGAGCTTTATAACATCAAACAGTCGGCAGCTTTCAGAATCACAAGGGACTCTGACCTTGACATTGACGAGGACACGGAAGACCTTATGGAGGAAATTAAAAAATCCATTAAAAAGCGTCAGCGAGGTGTGCCTGTAAGACTTGAGTTTTCTAAAAAATGCCACAAGTCAATCCGCAAATTCCTTGTAGATGCATTGCATGTAACCGAGGACGAAATTTATGTACAGCACGGTCCGCTTGACCTTACTTTCCTTTCTAAATTTGCAAGAATAAAGGGCTGCGAAAAGCTCTGTTTCGAGCCTATTACACCTGTAAATCCGCCTGCCGAGTTTTACGATTGCGATGATATTTTTGAGGCTATCCGTGAAAAAGACAGACTTGTTCATCATCCGTATGAGAGTTTTGATGTGGTGGTTGACTTTGTCAAAAAAGCCGCAAAAGACCCGAATGTACTTGCAATCAAGCAGACTTTATACCGTGTAAGCGGTAACTCTCCTATCGTTGCGGCACTTATTAAAGCCGCCGAAAACGGCAAACAGGTTACTGTACTTGTAGAACTTAAAGCTCGTTTTGACGAAGAAAATAACATTCAGTGGGCAACCAAACTTGAAAAAGCAGGCTGTCATGTAATTTACGGACTTACAGGTCTTAAAACTCACTGCAAAATCTGCCTTGTTGTACGAAAAGACAAAGACGGAATCCGCCGTTATCTGCATATGGGTACAGGTAACTACAACGACAGCACAGCAAGGTTCTACACAGACATCGGTATGTTTACCTGCCGTGAAGAATACGGTCTTGACGCATCGTCATTATTCAACACACTTACAGGCTATTCTTTACCACCCGAATACAATAAATTTATTGTTGCTCCTCAAGGTATGCGACCTTTCTTTGAGGAAATGATAAGAAAAGAAATCGGAAACGCAAAACAGGGACTTCCCGCATCAATCACTGCAAAGGTAAATTCACTTGTAGACCCCGCAATTATCAGCTTGCTTTACGAGGCATCGCAGGCAGGTGTAAAAATTGAACTTATCGTGCGTGGTATTTGCTGTCTTATCCCCGGATTAAAGGGATGGAGTGAAAATATAAAGGTAATCAGCATTGTAGGACAACTCCTTGAGCACAGCCGAATTTTTAAATTTGAAAACAACGGCAATCCGCTCTACTACCTTGGCAGTGCAGACTGGATGCAGAGAAACCTTGACAGACGAGTTGAACTTGTGTTCCCTGTTGAGGACGAAGACATTAAAAACAGGGTTGAACAGATTTTAAAAGTTACGCTAAAAGACACGGTAAATGCAAGAAAGCAGTTACCCGACACCACATATCACCTTGTAGATAAGCGTGGCAAAAAACGACTTAACAGCCAAAAACATTTTTCAAAACTTGCACAACAGGCACAAAATGCCGTTAAAAAACAGACATATGTAAGAACAGTAGGCACTCCTATAGTACCTGCAAAGGAAGGAGAAAAAGCAGAATGAAAAGAATCGGTATTTTAACAAGCGGCGGTGACTGTCAGGGACTTAACTCTACTATCCGTGCAGTCGCAAAAACACTTTATCAGAATTACGGCAATGACGGCGTGCAGATTATCGGCATTATTGACGGCTACCGAGGACTTATTTACAACGAAACAAGGATGATGAAACCTGATGATTTTTCGGGTATTCTTACAAGGGGCGGTACTATTCTCGGCACATCAAGACAGCCGTTCAAGCTTATGAGAGTTATTGACGAAAACAGCGTTGATAAAGTTGCCGAAATGAAAAAGAACTATAAGAAGCTTGAGCTTGACTGCCTTGTTGTTCTCGGCGGAAACGGCACACAGAAAACCGCAAACCTCTTGCGTGAAGAGGGCTTGAATGTTGTTTCTCTGCCAAAAACAATTGACAATGACCTTTGGGGTACAGATAAAACATTTGGTTTTCAGAGCGCCGTTGACATTGCAACAAATGTTATCGACTGTATTCACACCACCGCAACCTCACACGGAAGAGTTTTCATTGTTGAGGTTATGGGTCACAAGGTTGGCTGGCTGACTTTGTATGCAGGTATTGCCGGCGGTGCGGATGTTATTTTAATTCCGGAAATTCCGTACGATATTAATTCCATAATTAATACAATTAAGAAAAGAACCGAAAGCGGAAAGAAATTTTCAATTCTTGCCGTTGCAGAGGGTGCAATTTCCAAAGAGCTTGCGGCTATGCCGAAGAAAAAAAGAAAAGCCGCTATGGCTGAAATCGCATATCCGTCAATCTCATACAAAATTGCAAAAGAAATTCAAGACGCAACTGGTCAGGAAACAAGAGTTACCGTACCCGGACATTTCCAGAGAGGCGGAAGTCCTGACGCATACGACCGTGTGCTCTCCACCCGTTTCGGTATTGCATCTGCCGAACTTATCATAAACGGTGACTACGGCAAAATGGTTGCACTTGTAAATAATAAAGTAGTTGCCGTACCGCTTGAGGAAATTGCAGGCAAGCTGAAAGCCGTTCCTGCCGACCACGAAATAGTAGCCGCCGCAAGGAAAATGGGTATCTGCTTCGGTGACGAAAAATAATTAACAATTTGAGCTTGAAATGTTGAAAACTTTGGCAGTGTGAGTATTAACCTCACACTGCCGTTTTCTTTATTATATCGTTTTACAAAAACTAATCTTCCACTCCTTATCAAAACCAAAAAAATTGCCCGAAAAAGCAAAAATCTCATTTCAAAATCAATGAAATGAGATTTCTGCTAATATAAAAATCAAACTTCCAATTTCTTAACCACTGAAATAGAAACAATGTAAGAAACCACTAAATAAACTATAATGCAAACTCCGCTTGCGAGTAATGTTTGTACCGAAATGTTATTTACTGCAAGGGTAGAAACCGCATTACCAAGCCATAAACAGCTTAAATTAATATGTAAGTATGAGCTGATTATCGAAATTCCTGTTGGCAAAGCCAAAAGAGCAAGCAACGAAACAACTATTGCAGGAGCGCTCTTTTTAAAGATTGAACACAGCATAAAGAATATGCCGGCAAATGAGATAAGTCCAAACACAAGGATAATTAATTGCGGAATAAACAGAGCGTATATTGAGCCGATGTTATGATATAAAGCGCTTGATACCGCAAAAACAGCAACTAAATTGAGGATTACCATAAAAAGGGTGCTGACAATAACCGCCATAAACTTTGCCGTAAAAATCGACTGTCTGCTGTAACCTCGTGAAATAATATTTTTCAATATGCCGTTGTCAAAATCATTGCAAATAAACATTAGTATAAATACTGTAACGGGACTTGTTTTAAAAAATCCTATTGCACTGATAATACCGGACTCTGGTGATACTATTCGCTGCATATTTTGCGAAGATTGTAACGAAAACATACCGAATGAGCAAAGCAGGTAAATCAAACTAAGTGCAACCGATGCAAAAGTCCAAATATAAAAGCTTTTGTTTTTGAAAAGCTTACGAAGTTCAAATAATAATAACCTTTTCATTTTATGCCCCTACCTTGCGTAAAAAGTATTCTTCAAGATTAATTGCGTGAATAGAAATCTGATTTACCGTAACACCATTTTCAACAAGATATTTATTAATTTGACCCGTTCTGTCAATCATTGAGTCAAGATAAACAGCTTTATTATAAATATGTATCTGTTGAGGCGGCATAATTTTTGATAAAATCTCCGCCGCTTTTTGCGGATTGTCAGGCACAATTAAAACTCTGTCGCTGCATTTTTGTGAAAGCTCAACAGCGGAAATTTCTTCTATAAGTTTGCCGTCATGAATAAATCCATATCGTGTGGCAATCTTTGACAGTTCCTCAAGCAAATGGCTTGAAATCATAAAGGTAATTTTCTTTTCGGTATTTAGTCTGATGATTAAATCACGAATCTCCATAATACCTGTCGGATCAAGTCCGTTTATCGGTTCGTCAAGAATAAGCAATTCTGGATTGCCGAGCAAAGCCATAGCAATTCCAAGTCGCTGGCGCATACCGAGCGAAAACTGTCCTGCTTTTTTGTTGCCTGTATTGCCAAGACCTACAAAATCAAGAATTTTACTGACACTTTTGTCTGAACTTCCTGTAAGAATTGCCATTCTCTTCATATTTTCGTATGCGGTGCAGTTTTTATAAATTGACGGAAACTCAATGAGCGAACCGATTTTCTTCCTTGCAGTGTTGAGCGGCTCACCGCCAAAGAGGGTAATTTCGCCACTGTCGGGAAAAGCAAACCCTAACACCTGGCGCATAAATGTAGTTTTGCCTGCGCCGTTCTTGCCCACAAATCCGTAAATATCACCTTTGTTTATCGTAAGGCTGATGTTGTTAGAAACAATTTTATAACCGTATTTTTTCACTAAATTTTGTGTCGATAATATTGCACTCATAATTATTCTCCGTAATTAGTTTTTAGCGTCATAAATTCTTATTAAGAGGTCAAGAACCTTGAAGTAGAGCCAAATTACTGTAAATGCCAAGCCAAATGAAACTGACCACTCGTATTCTTTTGGGCGCTGATTTTCAACTGTTTCACGAATAATCTGAAAGTCGCTGATAAGAAACAAAGCTGCGATAATAATAAAAATAACTGACATTGCTATGTCAAAGATAGGATTTCCTGCGAAAATCATTACATAACCTCTTGTTGCAGTAATGAGGTAGCCGATAAAAGCAAGGATTGAAATGCTTATTGTTGAAAGTAAAAGTGCAAGTGTAACAGATTTAAATTTTTCTGTTGCCTTAATCTTGCCTGAAGTATAGAGTAAAAGCATTGTAAATACGATTACAAGAGCTTATATGTCAATACAATATAGGCAATTTTACACTATTCTTGCATCCTGTATACACAAAAAAGGATTGCAGATTTTGCTCTGCAATCCTTTTGAATATGATTATAACTTTTACGAATTATGCGATATAAATCTGCAATGCGGTTGCGTCAAGAATATCAAGCTTGCCGTCGCCGTACATATCGGCAGCGTCAAACCAAGCCTTATTTGTAACATCAATAAGCGGATTTTTATCGTCGTTTGAAATGTGAATCTGTAAGTGTGTAACATCGTTTACATCTACAACTCCGTCGCGGTTTACATCACCCTTGAGGATAGTTTCCTGCTCGCCGCCGTCCGAAATATAGAACGACTTTGTGCTTTCAGCTATACAGCCGTCTGAATCAATAGCCTTTACAGACAATGTGTATGTGCCTGCATTATTTGCTGTAAAATTGTATGTATTGTCAGATGAAGTCTTTACAGTTGCACCGTTTACCGCAAACTCGTAAGTAACATTGCCATGGTTGTTGTATGGCTCTGCTTTAAGCTCGAGTGCTGTGCCAACAGGCTGAGATGAGCTCTTGTTTGCGCCAAAGTTTACTTCAAACTCTGCCTCCTGAACCTGTGTATCAGGGAGGATCTTGCCAAGTCTTGCAAGCGGAACTGTAATGTTGTCTATATCCTCTTTTTCGTGTGAAGTAGACGGATCGTAGCTGTATTCAGCATCTGCAACATCAAGCATTGAGGGGTCGTGTGGAAGTGTATCCATACCCGAAGTACCGTATGTGAGAATCTGCATTGCGCCAATGCCCTGAGTTTCTACATAATTTCTGTCGATACCGAGTGCAGAGTAAGGAATAGCAACCTCGTAAACATAACCGTAGTTTTTCTTGTAGCCGAGTTTAAAGAAATCAACCCAATTTGAGTTAGGGTCAGTGTTGTCGCCTAATGTTCTGTCGCCCTTTACTTCTCTTACACCGTAGAGAGTTTCGCTCTTTGTGCCGTTTGCATATTTAATTTTGAATCCGTTCCGGTTATCCTGTGCCTGATAGTTTGTTACGCCAATCGGAACTCTTGTATCATAATCAAACAGGTATGTTCCGTCCGTATCCTGAACATCAGCCTTGAAGATTGATGCGCCGCCGTTTGAATTGTTTGAATCGAAAGCAACAAGTGTATCAATGTGAGTTGTAAAGCCTACACCGCCGTCTTTTGCTACGCCGCCGTCACAACCCCATACAAACGGATTTGTGTAAACAGAGCCGTCTTTGTTTGTGCCTACTGCCTTGCCTGTTGCCTGCTTGCTTGGGTCTATTGAAAGCGCAATATACATTGGAATACTGTTTCTCCAAGGGCGAGCCTCATTTGATGCCGCAAAATTATCGCTCGGAGAAGTAATGTATGATGTATTTGCCATTTCCCACATAAAGTAGAGGTTTTCATCGTCCCATGCGCCATAGAGAGCGTATGCGTCCCACGGCTGCTCATGCATTGAAGATGGCATATATACTCGGGGGTCATCGTTTGCTGTACCCTGAGCAATAATCATTGAGCTGTCCCAATCGCTTACATCGCCGTCAACAGAAATTGTCTTGTATTTACCCAGCTGCATATTCGGGTTTGTTCCGTAATAGCCGCTTTCGGGAGCTGTTGTGTGTCCGTCCGAGTCAGCAGAAAAAGTTGTTTTGCCTGCTGTAAATGTTTTGTTGTAAGTGAAAGTCTGTGTTGTTTCAACACCGTCATCGCCTGTTGCTGTAAGCACAAGAGTAATTTCGCTGTTACCGATTTTACCCTCGCCTATTTTAATAATTGTGCCGTCGGTATAAGATTTTTTTGCCGAACCGTCAACAGAATAGTATCCTACTGAGGCATTTTTTAGTCCGAGCTGAACCTGCAAAAATTCTGATGAAAAGCTTGTACCGGAGGCTTTGTAAACAATTCCGTATCCATGAGAATCAGGCTTGCCGTAATCTACCCACTGCTTTGCGGCTGTGAGGAGCTTGCACTGACCTGCCTTTAAAGAAAGTCCGCTTGCCTTTGGATACTGCTCCTTGCCCTCGTCCTTTTCTTTGCCGTTATTAAAAATAATGCTTTCTGATTTATATGCTGAAGTAAAGCTTGCCTTGTAAAGTCCGTCATCAGTTGCGCTCATCAGCTGACCCGGCCATTTGGCATTTTCTTTTGTACCATAGGCATAAATATAAACATTTTCCCAATTAAAAACCGAATTATCAAAATATACCTCTGAGCCGTCTGCTGCGGCAGCCGCCGAAACAGCTGTTATCACCATGGCAGACATAATGATAGCTGCACTAAGCAACAAACTTATAATTTTTTTGCTTGTTTTCATAAAAAATCAACTCCTAAATTCAAACTTTATTTAAAATTATATCATTACCTCATTTTATTTACAACAATAAAAAAACAATTTTGTTTACTTGACCAAAAAGTATAAATGATTTTTGAACAAAAAAGCAAGGCATATGACTTATTTAATAAATCATATGCCTATATTTTATATAATATTTTTATTACTTATATAGCTATCCTTTATATATGCGTTTCCACTTGCCTGTTCTGTACTCCAAAAAGGATATAACCCAATTTGAAAACCAGCCTATAGGAACTGCAATCCATACCATTTGCAAGCCGAAAATCGGTGCAAATGCCATTGCAACAAATACTCGGATAAACAGATTTACAAAGTTTGCGACTGTAAACATTTTCATATCTCCAGCACCTCGCAAAAGTCCGTCAACTGCCATTTTAAAGCCGATAAAACAGAAGAACCACCCCATAAAGCTAAGGTATCCGCAGCCCGTATTCATTGCGGTTATTGTGCCGTCATCACCGAGAAACATTGATACAATTAAACCGTTAAAAGGTTCTATAAGCAGAATAAGTAAAATAGAAAATGCTGCCACAAGAATGTTTGCGGCATGGTAACCCTCTACAACACGCTTTTCATTCTTTGCACCCAAATTTTGCGCAGTGTACGAAGACACCGCATTGTTTATACTGTTAAAGGGAACTATGCAAAGCGATTCCACTCTTATTGCGGCAGAATATCCTGCGAGAGCCTCCGAACCAAAGCCGTTTACCACCGACTGCACAAGCATCATTCCGATTGATACAGTTGACTGCTGAATAATTGACGGAAAAGCAATTTTTGCCATAGGCAAAAGCTCACTCTTTTCAAAAAATTTTGCACGACCTATGTTGAGCTTTTTAAACTCCCACACAAGCACTATGAATGATAATACAACCGAAATTCCTTGTGCAATAAGTGTTGCCCAGGCAACGCCCGTTACACCCATTCTGAAATTTTTTACGAGCAAAAGGTCGAGCGCAACATTGAACACCGATGAGAAAATCAAAAAATAAAGCGGTATTTTAGATTTTCCGAGTGCATTGAACATTGCGGAAAGCACATTATACATAAATAAAAACGGCAAACCCGCAAAGTAAATGTTCAGATAATCGACCGCCAGATCAAGTACATCAGACGGAGTATTGAGCAAAATAAGAATAAGACGGCTGAACACAAGACCGATAATTCCAAGCAAAACACTAAGTGCGGTAAAAGCAATCAGCGCAGTGTACACTGCCGTTTTTGTCTTTTTATATTCCTTGGCGCCAAAATACCTACTGACTATTACCGACGCACCTATTCCGCCACCGATTGCCACACAAATAAAAATATTCGTAAGCGAATATGACGCACCTACCGCCGCCAAAGCCTTTTCACTTACAAATCTGCCTACAATAGCCGAGTCCGCCATAGTGTATGTCTGCTGAAAAATATTACCTATAATAATAGGCAGAGCAAATACAAAAAGCGCATACATCGGCTTTTTCTTAACTAAATAATCATTATTCACATAAATCACCTATCCGCAGATATTATAACATATCTTGTCGGAAAAAGGAATATTGTTTAATCACGGTTTTGCAGATGTACACCGCTAAGCCATAAATTAAACCAATTTTGATAAAGAACCTCAGAAAAGGCTTTGGGCAGTGCTCAAACGAACACTGCCCTTCGCAAACTATTATTTAGAGTTTGATTATGAAACTTGTTATCTGATTAATTATAAAAGAGTTTTAAGATAGTCGCTTATCTCTTTTTCGGTAGTCATTGCAAGTACCTTTTCGGCAACCTTGTCTGCCTCTGCCTTTGACCATGCAGAAATTGTTTTTCTTACCTTTAATACCGACGGTGCGGATACACTGAACTCGGTAAGTCCGAATGACATAAGTAACGGCACCATCATCGGGTTAGCCGCTGCCTCGCCGCACATACCTACAGAAATATTATTCTTGTTTGCGCAATCAATAATATACTTAATGCCCCTTAATACACTTGGCTGTAACGGAGAATACAGATATGCAACATCGTCATTTCCTCTGTCGCAAGCCATTGTATAACCCGTAAGGTCATTTGTACCGATGCTGAAAAAGTCGGATTCTTTTGCAAGAATATCAGCAATCATAACTGCCGCCGAGGTTTCTGTCATAATGCCTACAGGGATATTTTCGTTAAATTCTACTCCCTGTTCCCTAAGTTCAGCCTTAACCTCTTCAACAAGAGCCTTGCCCTCTCTAAGTTCTTCAACGGCTGTAATAAGCGGGAACATAATTCTTACATCGCCAAAAGCGCTTGCTCTTACAATTGCACGGAGCTGTGTTTTGAACAAATCTTTATGCTTTAAGCAATATCTGATTGCTCTGAAGCCCAAGAAAGGATTTTCCTCTTTTTTAAGTCCGAGATAAGGAATTTCCTTGTCGCCGCCGATGTCAAGAGTTCTGATAATTACAGGCTTTCCCTTTAATGTAAGTGCCGCCTTTTTGTAAGCGTCAAACTGCTCGTCCTCTGTAGGCAAAGCGGTTCTGTCCATAAATAAAAATTCAGTTCTGAACAAACCAACGCCCTCGCCGTCTGCATCAACTACCTTTATTGCGTCCTCCGGCTTGCCGATATTGCAGAAAAGCTCGTATTCCTCACCGCTTAAAGCTTTAGTTGCCTTGCCTCTGAAATTTTCAAGTTCTTTGCGCTCTTTAAGAAAATTAATTCTCTTTGTATTGTACTCCTGAATAACAGCGTCATCCGGCTCGTCAATTACTACGCCCTCACTGCCGTCAACGATTACATAAGCACCGGCCGAAAGTTTTGAAACCGCACCGTTTACGCTTAGCACGGCGGGAATTTCAAGTGCCCTTGCAAGGATAGCCGAATGAGATGTTTTGCCGCCTGTTTCGGTAATAATTCCGACAATATTTTCTTTATTGATGCCTGCTGTCATGGACGGAGTAAGTTCTTTTGCGACAACTACCGTGCCCTTTGGCGCTGCCGAAAGTTTTACTTCTTTTACTCCGAGCAAAATGCTTAGCATACTTGTTTTTAAGTCTTTTACATCTGCCGCTCTCTGCTGTGTAAGTTCGTCATCTGTGGCAGAAAACATAGAGATGAACATATCGCACATATACTCAAGTGCAGCCTCGGCGCACTGACCGTTATCAATCAACTTTTCAATTTCGCCGCACATATACGGGTCTTTCATCATCTGAATGTGACCCTCAAGAATTTCTGCCTCTTTTTTACCTGCCGACGCTTTCAGCGCATCTGCCTGTGCCGCAGTATTGTCGCAAAATATTTTAACCGCATTTCTGAAACGCTCAACCTCTGCCTCGGTATCCGTAACAGTTACATTATTATATTCAAGTTTTGCTTCTTCTACAATCATTACTCTTCCGAGTCCGATACCCTCGGAAGCGGGTGTTCCGTGTAACATAATCTCACCTGCTTTCAAATTTTAGAAAGAAAGCGTGCCAAAAGACACGCTCCCGTTTTTTATTCACCAAGTCCGCCTTCAATAAGCTCTACTGCCTTTGCAAGAGCCTCTTCTTCGTCAGGACCGTTACATTCTACTACAAACTCGCTGCCGCACTTAATACAAGCTGCAATAATATTTAAAAGACTTTTTGCATTAATTTTGCTTGAGTTGAAATCAATTGTAACATCACTCTGGAACTTTGCCATTGCTGTTGCAAATACTGATGCGGGACGCATATGAAAACCTGATGCATTATTTAATGTAAGTTTTTTTGATACCATAATAGAAAACCCCTTTATAATAGTTTTGTGTCAGACAGGGAGGGCTACTCCCTGTCTGAATTAAGTTTATTTTATCATATTTTAAGAAAGAATGGAAGATTTTTTGTGAAATTTATTTAACTTTTTTAATCTCTTTGTTAAGAGGTTTTTTAAGAAGTGCAAGCATAAACATTGAAACTACTGCACCGATTGCAAGAGCAAGGAGGT